>MDTE01056175.1_pt1 | contig 33689 bp, 32 predicted proteins | sample 811231 | NCBI WGS metagenome assembly MDTE01 (sample SAMN05326651, study PRJNA326480) | marine metagenome | isolation source: seawater | place: Indian Ocean: Red Sea | collected 2010
TGAAATTGCAGTTGAAGCATCTCTGGGCGAACTACTGCAGTATGTCGTAGTCGGTTCTCGGCAAGATGCTCTCGATGGAGTTGACCTCGCTACAAAAAGCGGTGCAGGTCGTTGTGGTTTTCTGATTAATAGTGATACTGATGACAGTAAAACGTTAGAGGTTTTGCCGCATCCGGGACTCCGTTCACTATTTAGTGTCGTCAGCATTTCTGGAACTGGTGAGTCAGTAATTGGTCGAGTTCTTAAACGCCGTTGGTTAGCGCCGTCAGTAGAAATTGCGACGGAGGCGGCGTTACTTACCAATGACCCTATTGTTACACCAGAGGGAGTAGTTGTACGGGGTTCTGAGCTGCTCCATGGCGGGCTAAAACAAGGTGCACGTGGTTTGCTTGCTGCTAAACGTGAAATTCGAGAGTCACAAGTCAGTATTGCTCATGATGTTGAAACGATAGATGAGTTGTCTCGCGAACTTGCAGCTAAAAAAGAACATGTAGCGCGCGAATTTAATGCGATTGAAAAACTAAAGAGTGAACAACACGAAATAGAGAAAGAGCTTGTCAGCAGTTGTATGCAGGCACAGCAGTTTGAAGATAGGCGTGGTCAGTTAAATGAAAAACTCAAGTTGGTTCAGACTGAACAAAGGCAGGTTTCTGAAGAGCGAGACGGACTCGAGGCCAAAGAAGAAGAGGCGCGTGAGGAGATTGGCCGTCTTCAGACCGAGCAACGGGTAGCAGACGAGAAATTCATGATCGCGCAAGGCCATTTGTCAGAGGCCAGAGAATCTGTAAATACACTTCGAAAGAATCTTTCCGATGCGAAAGCCACACACGCAGCGCTTCTAGAGCGTGCCACCGCATTGACTGCAGATGTCAGGCGACTTGAAGAACAGCAGAATGATTTTCGCCATCGTATCCAGACTCGTGAGCTAGAGAATGAGCGCGTAACGAGTGAGCGGGAACGGTTGCTAGAGGAAGTTGAACGCGCTGAGTTGCAATGTAGAAGTGATGCAGAATCGTTTGAAGGGTTTCGGGAGGAGATAATTTCACTCGATCGGAAAGCGGAACAACTTCGAATAAATATTTCCTCGCGGGACGAGAACGTGCGCACTGCGAGGACTACGCTCGATCAAGTCAAGTCAGATGTTGGTCAGTGCAAGATCGATCGGGCGAGAGCAGTGGCAGAGTTGTCCCATTTAAACGAGTCATGCGCTGAGACTATCCAGATGTCTCTGGAGGCAGCGGGTAGAGAAGTCTCACGGTTGGAAGCTGAAGGTGCCTTGGTTCCTGATCGGTCACTGTTTCGTACTGTTTCGGCACCGGTTAATGAATCTAGCGAGGAATTTGACGATGAGAATTCTGGTCGTGAAACTGACGAACAGGATGGTGAGGTTGAAGTTGGCAATGACAAAGTCACAAATACTGATGAACTCGTGGAGCAGTTACGATTGAAGATTGATCGTGTTGGACCAGTAAATATGATGGCTATCGATCAATTTGACGAACTTGAGGAAAGACATGAGTTTTTAGTAGTCCAGCGTCGTGATCTAATCGATTCGATTGCAGCTACTGACGAAGCAATCAAGCGGATTGACAAGACAACGAGAGAGCGGTTTCAGGAAGCTTTTGCTGCTGTTAATGAACATTTTCAATTTACGTTTGAGACACTGTTCGGTGGGGGGCGTGCTGGGCTTGTATTGTTGGACGATACAGATGTACTGGAGAGCGGTATAGACATTATTGCTCAACCGCCAGGCAAGCGACTTCAAAATATTCAATTGTTATCTGGTGGAGAGAAGGCTCTCACGGCTATGGCTCTAATGTTCGCAATTTTCAAATACAAGCCAAGTCCGTTTTGCTTGCTTGATGAGATCGATGCACCGCTTGATGACGCTAATATAGGACGTTTTGTCGATATGCTGAGAGGACTTCAAGAACGCACCCAATTTGTCTTAGTTACTCACAACAGAAAGACAATGGAAATAGCAGATAGGTTGTATGGAGTGACAATGGAGGAGCCAGGCGTGTCTAAGTTGATTTCAGTTGATATGCACTAGGTGGCGTCGGGTCACACGGCATGGTCGAATGTTGTTGGAAAGTTGTTAAAGTAGTGTCAGACAGCTCGGCTGTAATGAAACTAAAATCGTTACCTAGCTAGCGAGGCCCTCTTCGATTTCTTGACGTTCGAGATCGATCCCCTGAGCTATTTCTTCTAGAAGTTTTGTCGTTATTCTTTGACGGGTCGCCTTCTGATCCTTGAGTGTCACTACCAGAATCTTCTCCACCAGGAAGAAGAGCTTTGCGACTGAGTCTGACTTTTCCAGAAGGATCGACATTAATGACCTTGACCATTACTTGATCACCTTCATTAAGTTCCTTGCGAACATCATTGACTCTGTAATGAGCGATTTCAGATACGTGGAGCAATCCATCTATGCCAGGAAGAATTTCTACAAACGCACCGAAATCAGTAATGCGTTGGACTTTTCCAAGATATGTTTTGTTTACTTCGGGGCTTGCTGTCAGTTCTTCAATGATACTGATCGCTTTTTGCGCTGACGTCTCGTCTGTCGATGCAACGTTGACACGGCCGTCGTCTTCGACGTCGACCTTAACGCCGGTCTGGGCAACTATGCCACGAATTGTTTTTCCACCAGGGCCGATGACATCGCGGATTTTCCCAACCGGGATCTGAATTGTAATGATTCGGGGGGCGTGGGTAGAAATCGATTCTCGAGGGGAGTCGATCGTATTGCCCATATTTTCGAGAATGTGTAGACGTCCCGCCCGAGCTTGGGCTAAAGCTTCTTTCATGATTGCCGTTGTAATACCGGACACCTTAATGTCCATCTGTAAAGCAGTTATTCCTTCACTTGTTCCAGCAACCTTAAAATCCATGTCGCCGTAGTGGTCTTCGGCACCGGCTATATCTGAGAGAACGGCATGCCGCCCACTGTCTTCATCGAGAATAAGGCCCATCGCAATACCGGCGACGGGTCTTATCAACGGGACACCTGCGTCCATCATTGCTAGGGTGCCTCCACATACTGTTGCCATTGAGGAGGAACCGTTGGATTCTAATATGTCGGAAACCACTCGAACTGTGTAGGGAAAAGCTTCTTCCGTAGGAACCATTGGCGCCAAACTTCTTTCGGCGAGATTACCGTGGCCGATTTCTCGACGACCAGGTCCTCGCAAGAATTTTACTTCACCGACGGAAAAAGGAGGGAAGTTGTAGTGCAGCATGAAACGCTTAAAGCTTTCGCCATCGACACTTTCAATTTTCTGTTGGTCATCGGCCGTTCCCAGCGTAGCCGCGACTAATGCTTGGGTTTCTCCGCGAGTAAATACCGCGGAGCCATGCACGCGGGGAAGCACACTCACTTCAGACCAAATGTCCCGTACTTCATCGAACCGCCGTCCATCAAGTCGTTGCCCGTGTTCTAGAACTTCGTTACGAAGAATTTGTTCCTTAAGTTCCTTAAATACATGACCAACAACTGATTTTCTTTCTGTGTCATCTTCCGGGATGGATTCAAGGAGACTGTCATACACGCGATCGACTTGTGCGTAATTTTCAATTTTATCTTTCACACGCATGGCTTCGGTCAATGGCGCTAGAACTTGCGTCTCTATTTCACCCTTAATAGAGGGATCAACAGATGTTCCCTCTACAACGGCTTTTTGTTTACCGATTTCTGCGGCCATTTTTTCTATCTCTGCAACAATTGTTCGTATTGCAGCATGACCTTCTTCAAGGGCCTTCAGCATTGTGTCTTCAGGTACTTCCTTCGCTCCGGCTTCAACCATCATGATGGCATCAGAGCTACCTGCGATAATCAAATCCAGGTCGCTAACTTTTCGTTCAGAGAACGTCGGATTGATTATGATTTCTCCTTCCACGAAACCGACGCGAACAGCGGCAATCGGACTCAAGAATGGTATTGAAGAAATTGAAAGAGCTGCCGAGGCTCCAGTAAGTGCCAGAACATCGGAGTCGTTTTCTGGATCCGCAGACAACAAAAACGCAATGACTTGTGTTTCTCGACTCCAACCTTCTGGAAACAAAGGGCGAAGTGGTCGATCAATGAGTCTACTTGTTAGAACTTCCTTTTCAGTAGGCTTGGCTTCACGCTTGAAGAAACCGCCTGGAATACGACCTGAGGCGTAGGCATACTCTCTGTAGTCAACCGTCAAAGGGAGGAAGTCGATGCCTTCACGCGCTTGTGTTGCGGCACATGCAGTTACGATGACAACCGTGTCACCGTACCTGACAGTGACGGCGCCGTCAGCCTGTTTTGCGAGCTTACCTGTTTCAATTATCAACGGGGATTGACCGACATTCACTTGCATGGTGTGCATAGGGGCTTACTCCAGTGTTTCGATTTTCGCTAAGTGACGGAGAATTGGAGGGCGGTCTTGCTTGAGACCGGTCATTCGTCTCGCGTCTATTTACGGATGCCGAGTCGCTTAATAAGTCCTGTGTATCGCTCGGAATCTTTACTTTTCAGGTAGTCAAGAAGACGACGCCGCTGTCCGACCAGTTTAAGAAGTCCTCGACGGGAGTGATGATCTTTGGCGTGTGTTTTGAAATGATCAGTTAGGTAACTGATCCTCTCACTCAGTATCGCAATTTGGACTTCTGGCGAACCTGTGTCGCTGCTATGTGTTTGATACGAGCCGATAAGCTCTGACTTTCGCTCCTTGGCAAGCGCCACTTGTAACTACCTCTTTCTATTTCCTTTATAGTCGTTTACCGCAACAGCACATCCTACACTAGAACAATCATAGGATGCAAAATTAAGTCCGCGTTTGATTTTGCTATCGCCAATAGCTGTCCTTGCTCACTGAAAAGCCTGACGGTTTCGGTTCCCCATTCTCGGTCTGCTGACAGGATATCGGAACGACAGAGATCATTACCGTGAGAAGCTCGCTTTTGACCAGTTGCCGTTACTACGAGTCTTGGTAAGTCAGGAAGCAGATCTGACATCGATAGCAGATGACTATCAATGTCAGATTCCATACTGTCCAATTCGTTAAATGCTATAGATTGTTTCAATTTAAAGGCTCCGCTTTGCTCTCGACGGAGCATTTCTAAACAAGCGCCACATCTCAGAACTGAACCAAGATCATGCGCCAATGAACGCATATAAAAACCAGGTTCGCAAATGACTCTACAACGTATGTGGGTCGGGGTAACACCAAGGATGTTTAGTTCGTGCACTGTCACCTTGACGGCTTCTGGCGTGACAGGTGTTTTTCTTCTGGCAAGTCGATAGGCGCGCACCCCTTTGATCTTTTTTGCTGAAAAGGGTGGAGGGATTTGCGTAAAAGTGCCGGTAAAGCGTACTGCTATTTCTTCGATGCTCTTTTCGTTAGGCGGCCTGACCGGCCCAGAGCCAGACCGATTTTGAGAGTCAGTTACAACGGTTCCAGTTATATCGTACGTGTCTGTAGAGAGTCCGAGTTTAATTAATCCCTCATAAATTTTTGGTCCGACTGCTAGTAGAGAAGCAAGTCTAGTTGCTTTTCCAACAACTAATGGAAGTACGCCGGTCGCCATAGGATCAAGTGTTCCTATGTGACCCACTCGTCGAACCCCAAAGATTTGTCGGGCACGAGCTACGACGTTATGTGAGGTGATATTTTGAGGCTTATCGACAACGATTACACCATCCATGATCAGACGATGGATCTTGAACCTAAGCCGGCTTGAGCGTCAAGGGCTTTTTGGATTTGTGTTATCAGTTTTGATTCCAGTTCTGATTGAGGTATTTGTGTTGAAAATCCGGCTGCATTGCGGTGGCCGCCACCGCCATATGAAACAGCAATTTCACGGACATCAACATTATTTTTTGAGCGCATACTCACGCGAGTGTCGATAGCTTCCGTTCTGATCATGATGACAGCCTGAACACTTTTCGCAGAAAGTGGCATGTTAATTAATCCCTCCATGTCGTTCGGAAGGCATCCTGTCTTCTGGATTAGAGATTCGTTTATTCTCAGGATGGCAATGCGATTGTCGTAGCATAGTTGCATTTGATCCAATAGAGCACCTGTCAGTTTAACTTTGCCAACGGAGCTATTCTGATAGACAGTAGCCGAAACCTCAGCGACATCGATTCCAGTTGCTGCTATACGACGGCAAATGTTAAACGTACGAGGCGTGATATTTGCATGTCGAAATGAACCTGTATCTGTAAGTATGCCAACGTAAAGATTGATTGCGATTTCAGACGTTAACGAAATGCCAAGTTCGTTTATGAGATCGTGCACTTGTTCGGCACAGGCAGCAGCCGTGTCATCATGCCAGTTGTAGTGTCCGTACATCCCGTTTCCGAGATGGTGATCTACGTTAATTATTACATTGCGGTCAAGACCATTAACTTCTGTGCGGGACAGCATTCCGCATTCCAAGATAATTGCTGCATCGTAGCCATGCTCGACTGTGTCTGAGATCTCGATTGCAGAAACGCCAGGTAATGAGTGGAGATAAGGCGGTGGTGGATCGTGGTTGATAATGCGAACTGTTTTTCCAAGATGTTGTAGCGCATGACTGAGAGCAAGCTGTGAACCTATTGAATCTCCATCCGGTCTTGCATGTGAGGATAAAACCACGCGGTCATATTTTGCTAGAGCGTTGGCGACGTCGGAAAAAGAACTAGAAGTCATGTTCTTTTTCTAAGCCGTTATCATTAATTGTGGTGCTAAGTTCTTGAGCCATATTTGGCCGCTCATTCTCTATTTTGGCAAATATTTTTTGAAGTCGGTCCTGCTGATCAAGAGTTTCGTCGAATACAAACCGAAGTTCCGGTACCTGGCGAAGTTGTAGGCGCTGCCCGATTAAGCGCCGGAGGTAATTTTTTGCTCTTCGAAGACCGCGTGCTGTATTTTGACGGCTGTTAGGATCAAGGACTGTGTAGTAGATACGTGCGAGTTGTAAGTCGGCAGTCATGGACACGTGGGTAATCGTGACTGCAGAAACAGCAGGATCCCGTATTGTTCGAGCTAGTAGTGTGCTTATTTCTATTCGAACACGTTCCGCAACGCGTTCCATTCGAGTACTCGTTGCCATAGCCTGTAATCGTAATACTAGGTGAGCCACTCGAGCTCACTGGAACTAATCAAACCAGGGTGATGTTGGTCAATTTCAGTTAATACACTTGTCAATATTTTATCGACACCATCTCTGTGATTTGAAACTGTCAAGATGTCAAGTTGAGCTTGTTTGTGGAAATCATTGTAGTTTGTCTCTGCAGTTGCGACATTGAACTTGCGAAGGCGTGTTCTTATACTCGTGATTATTCGCCTTTTATCTTTGAGCGAGCGAGAACTCGGAATGTGTAAGACGATGGTGAGAAGTCCGACAGCAGGCACCAATCAGTTAGACAGTTGCGGCGATTTTCTCAACCGTGAATGACTCGACTACGTCGCCAATCTTTACATCTGAGAAACGTTCAAATGCAATGCCACATTCCAGTCCACTCTTAACCTCAGTGACGTCATCCTTAAATCGACGAAGTGACCCAATACGGCCCTCGTGTACCACCACTCCGTCACGTATGAGTCGAGCCTGTGCATCACCTGATCGACTAATGATGCCCTCGGTAACCATGCAGCCTCCAGCTGTACCGAATTTTGGCACTTTGAATGTATCCCTAATTTCTGCTTGCCCTAGCTGTGTTTCTTTAGTTGTTGGCTCAAGGAGTCCTGCCATTGCTTTCTTGAGTTCATCAGTAATGTCATAGATGACAGAATGAAGGCGAATGTCGACACCTTCACGTTCTGCGATAGAGGTCGCATTTCTGTCTGGCCGAACATTAAAGCCAATGACAATTGCGTTTGATGTTGAGGCAAGAAGAACATCTGATTCACTAATGGCACCAACAGCAGTTCGAATTACGACAGTTTTCACTCGCTCATCACCGAGTTTACCTATGGAATGAGCGAGAACTTCGGCAGTGCCTTGTACGTCCGCCTTAATAACGATAGGTAGTTCCTTAGTTTCTCCATCTGAAAGTTGCTGCTGGAGTGACTCGAGGGTTACCTTCTGTCCACGTCCACCGAGTGCCTTTTCTTTAGCTTGGTTTTGGCGAAGTACTGCGATCTGCCGTGCTTTTGCAGCATCTGTCACAGCTTGAAAAGCATCACCAGGTTGCGGCAGGCCATTTAATCCAAGCACCTCAACTGGACTTGATGGTCCAACTTCACGCGTTTTTTGCAGACGGTCATCTAGTAGCGCTCTTACACGCCCAACTTCAACGCCAGCAATAAAGTTGTCCCCCACGTGGAGTGTGCCATCTTGGACAAGAATCGTTGCTACCGGACCTCGACCACGGTCAACTTTAGCTTCTAAAACTGTTCCAGTGGCTGCACGCGTTGGATTTGCTTTATGTTCACCCAATTCTGTGACCAATAGAATCATTTCTAGAAGGCTATTAAGGTTGTCACGATTTTTTGCAGACACTGGAACAGTAACGGTTGTTCCACCCCAATCTTCCGGTGTTAAGTCTCGTTCGGCCAGTTCTTGTTTGACGCGATCTGGATTTGCATCCGCTTTGTCGATTTTATTGATAGCGACAATAATTGGAACCTCTGCTGCCTTTGCGTGATCGATAGCTTCTTGTGTTTGTGGCATGATGCCGTCGTCAGCAGCTACGACAAGTACGACGACATCCGTAACTTGTGCCCCGCGTGCCCGCATCAATGTGAATGCTTCGTGACCTGGAGTGTCAAGGAAAACGATTTCGCGTGAATTGACAGTGGCTGTATAAGCACCGATATGCTGGGTGATTCCACCGGCCTCGCCTTCGGCGACTTTGGTTTCTCGAATAGCATCGAGTAAGGTGGTTTTTCCATGGTCGACATGCCCCATAACGGTGACAACTGGTGCTCGTCCAACTAGGTCTTCTGGTTTTGTTTCTTCCGCCTCAATGACAACCATTTCTTCTTCAAACGATCGCATTTCTAAATCTGCGCCAAACTCTCTGGCAATTGTGGTTGCCGTTTCCGAGTCAAGCGTCGTATTGATCGTCATCATGATGCGACGTTCGATAAGTTTCTTTAAGACGTCTTTTGGTTTTACTTCAAGTCGTTCAGCAAGGTCCTTTACCGTCATACCCTCTGGGACGGTAATAGTTCTTGTGATTGGCGGTGGAGGCGCTGGAGTGACCACTGTCTGTGCGCGCGCACGCTTGTACTGCGCAGAGCGTTTTCCGCCGGGTCGATGTGGCGGTCGCGGTGGTGGGCGATAACCGACAGCAGGTCTCGGAGGTAATGGCCGTGATGAACCGGGACGTGCAGGTTGTCCTGGAAGTGGTCTTGGCCCGCCAAGCGGCGCTTCAGTTCCTCCTTGCGGAGTCGTAGAAATAATTCTAGATGTTGTCGGTGCTTTCGCGATCCGTTTTTTGGGTTCCTCAACCCTAAGCCGAAGGGTAGGTGGAACTACTCGACCGGTCGGACGGGGTGCAGTAGGTGAACTTGGAGGTGGAACGGAACTCTGAGTCGTTTTTGAGATTGAGGTGTCGGCGGTAATCTTAGCTTCTTTTTTTGTAGTTGGAGTTGAAGCACTTACTGGTTTGTCAGGAGTTGGGTGAGTTGAGGCCACAGGCGGTTTGACTGCAGGCGTTTCCTTTATCTCGGTTGGTGTCTCTTGCGATTCTGGCGACGAAGTCGTCGGTTCTACTAATGTGGATGGTGTAGTCTGTTCAGTAGTTGTCGACTGTTTGTTGGATTCTGCGCTCTTCTGTAATTCCGTTTCGCTTTTGTTCGGTTTTTCGACTGATACGCTCTGAAGTGCATCGGTCTTTTCTTTAGACTCGGTCGGTTGTTTTGGCGGAGGTTCATCCTCAACAATTAATCTCGGTCGTGACAGCTGGGCTCGGCGTGGCTTTGGAACTGGTTCTGTGCGTTCAGGGGTAGATGCGGTTGAGCCGCTTTGAGTTTCTTCGGAAGAGGTCGGTTTCTTTTCTGAAGCCGACAAGTCTTCTGGCTCAGTGGACTTTTGACTATCATCTATTTTTACGGATTTTGCTGCTTTGACTAGACGTGGAGGACCAAGTCTGGGTTTTGGCGGTTCAATCGCAACCTTCTTGCTAGTAGTTCTCTTTTTTGTTCGTCGTGGTGTTGACGCTTGTTTGAACAGTTGGCCATCAGGTAAGTCTAGGTTTCGCTTCCGTGCGACTCGTTCCGCAAATTGTTGAGCAACGATTTCTTCAATCGTGCTAGAGGCACTTTTAACTTCAATTCCGTGTTCCTTGCGAAGTAGTTCGATAACCTCTTGGCTAGGAATTCCAAGCACTTCAGAGACTTTGTAGATACGGATCGTTGACACTCTTTTTCTCAGTTTACGGTTTGTCTATAGACTTAGAATCTGTATCGGTTTCATTTAAGTCGTCACCTGTTTTCACAGGATTAGTTCTGTCTGCATCGGATACAACACCGGAGGTTTCTTTTTCGCTGGAAGCACTTTCTTTGGCTGCAGGGACTTCTTGTTCCGACTTATTAGGCAAATTTCCTGAACTTGTAGAGTCGTCTTCTTCGATCTTGTTTGCTTCAAGTTCTGCAGCAGCCTGCTCAGCCGCGGCGACTTGCTCACGGACAGAATCTTGGAGCCTAACGGCTGTTTCTTCATCGACTTCTGCAACTTTTGCTAAATTTGAAACAGAAGTTTCAAGCAGTCGGTCAGCTGTGTCGAGCCCCGCGTCGCTGAGTTTTACTAACTGCGTGTCCTCTAGGCCTGGGAGTGTTAGTGTCGCTCCTTCTTCGATGCCCTCAAGATCTTCAAATTGAGCTTCTACCTCACGCCGTTTTTCGTCTTCACTTTTAATATCAATACGCCAACCTGTCAGCTTTGCTGCAAGCCGAACATTCTGGCCTTTCTTGCCGATCGCTAATGACAATTGGCTGTCTTCGACGACGACTTCTATCACCCTTTCGGTAGCATTAGCGATCGTTGCTCGCTGAATCTTAGCCGGACTGACGGCGTTAGTAATAAATATGATCGGATCCTCTGACCATTCGACGATATCTATTTTTTCGCCTCGTAATTCACGAATAATTGCTTGAACTCTTGTGCCTTTCATGCCGACACATGAGCCAACTGGGTCGATGTCACGTTCGTGAGAGTGGACCGCAACTTTTGCTCTGTCTCCGGCTTCTCTTACCGCCCCACGAATTGAGACCGTACCGTCATATATTTCAGGAACTTCTTGTTCGAACATCTTTACCAATAGAGCCGGATCGGTTCTCGAAAGGATGACTTGCTGTCCTTTGGTTTCTTTGGTGACATCGACGATTACCGCACGAATACGGTCACCGGTGGTGTAGTTTTCTGCTCGGGATTGGTCTCGCCGCCTGAGCATTGCTTCGATACGACCCATTTCAACAATGATGTCGCCGTTTTCGAAGCGTTTTACGATTCCATTAATAACTTCGCCGACACGCTCAATGTACTCGTCGTACACATTGTCTCGCTCTGCTTCTCGGACTTTTTGAAAGATAACTTGTTTTGCGGTTTGTGCCGCAATACGACCTAGGACATCGGTCGGTTTGGGAAACTCAATTTCCATGTCGACTTCGGCTTCGTCTCCATAGAGTTGTTGAGCTTCAGTCAGTGATATCTCTGTGAGTGGGTCTGTTACCTCATCGACGATTTGGCGTACCGAGTACAACTCAACTTGACCAGTTTCTTGATTAAATTTTGTACGAAGATTTTCAGTTGACTTGTAGAACTTACGGGATGCAGTGAGCACAGCATCTTCGATTGCTGTAATCACGACATCTGGATCGATGCCTTTTTCTTTCGCGAGCGTTTCGATAGTTTGTTGCAGCGGGTTGCTCATTGCCGTGCTTTCTAAGCGGCGAGGTCACTGTTCGACCGCCGTCATCATAATTCGACTTCGAGGCGCGCTCGCGTCACATTCGCCCACGGAATGTGTTCAACGCTGCGCCCAGTTTTAATAACAATATGTTCTAAGTTTTGGTTGCTACTACGATCTGGACATATCTTTTCGACACCTACAATCCGGCCAGACAAATAGTTTTGTCCGTTGATCGCTTCAGCGACTACAAATCTTGCGAGCCTACCAATGAAGCGCTGACAATCTGCAGCGTGTCGCAATGGTCGATCAAGGCCGGGAGACGACACCTCTAGTGTGTAGGGATACTCGAAAGAAAATTCTGCATCCAGCACTGCGCTGACATCAGTGCTGACGCATTGGCAATCCTCAACTGTAACGGTTTCTGTGATGTTAGTTTCCGTCGTCATATCCGATTGCACTACTTTGTCAATGAAGATTCTCAATACCCAGCCTATCGATTCCCTTCGAAGCTGAACATCGAAAATCTCTAATCCAAAATCCCGAGCTATCCGGTCAGCAATTGACCGCGCTTGAGCCAACCGATCTTTGCTGGTCGCCACGCCCAAAAAAGGTCCCTAAACGCAAAGAAGTGGGCGAAACGCCCACTTCAGCAGGACTTGGTTAATTTTACAACCAATAGTTTAACACGACATAAAACACCGCAGCAATTTGTCTCGCTAATGGATAATGTCTCGCAAAGCAAGGCCTAAGGTGTTAGTCGATAGAGCATTCTTGGGAATGGTATTGTTTCTCGGACGTGTTCAAGGCCGCAAATCCAGGAAACCACCCTCTCAAGTCCCATGCCAAAGCCTGCATGGGGAACGCTACCGTACCTCCTGAGATCAAGATACCATTCGAACGCTTCTTGAGGTAGTTTATGGGATTGAATACGCTCAACAAGTAAGTCGTAGTCGTCGAGTCTTTCGCCTCCTCCGATAATTTCTCCGTATCCTTCCGGGGCTAGCACGTCTACTGATAAAGATAGATCTGGTCGGTCCGTATCAGACTTCATGTAAAACGCTTTGATTGCACTTGGAAACTTCTGAACCGCGACCGGGCGGTCAAAGTGGTCGGCAATCGCAGTTTCATCTGGTCCCCCGAAATCACTGCCCCTACTAAACTCTAGGCCACTTTCGTGCAGGATTTTTACGGCTTCGTCATAGGTGATACGTGGAAACGGTGTTTGTACACGTTCTAATGCAGCAGTATCACGCTCTAGCAAAGTAAGTTCTTTTGAGCGGCGGTCCAAAACACGGGCTACAACAGATGTTACGAGGTTTTCTGCGAGTTCAGTGGCGTCATCAAGCGTTGCGTACGCCATTTCAGGCTCAACCATCCAGAACTCTGTCAAATGTCGACGTGTTTTTGATTTTTCTGCACGAAATGTGGGTCCAAATGAGTATACCTTTCCCAAGGCCATGGCATTCGCTTCGTTGTAGAGTTGACCGCTTTGGGTTAAGAATGCTGTTCGGTTATCGAAGTATTCAACTGGGAATAAAGTTGTCGTTCCCTCGCAAGCTGCGGGTGTGAAAATTGGTGTATCTGCGAGAATAAAGTCACGGCTGTTGAAGAAATCACGGATGGCATCAATTACTTCATGCCTTACGCGTAGAATGGATGCTTGTCGTTGACTGCGAATCCACAGGTGTCTCCTGTCTAACAAGTAATCGACGCCGTGTTCTTTTGGTGTGATCGGATAATTATCTGATTTCCCCACAACATCAAGTTGAGAGACGTCTAGTTCGTATCCGCTTGGCGCGCGACTGTCTTCGCGCACAAGACCTTTGATAATTACAGATGTTTCTTGTCCGAGGTGGTCGGCGGTAGTGAATGTTTTTTCGTCAACTGTTGATTTCGAAATTACTGCTTGGATAATTCCGGTGCCATCTCGAATAGTAAGAAAGTGGATTTTTCCACTTGAGCGACGACTGTGAAGCCACCCTAGAAGTGTGACGGATTTTCCAACGTGCCGATCGATTTCTCTAATAACGATTGCCATTACCGGCGTAGGGTACTACGACGGAGCCAACTCAGGAACTAGTGCAGAGAGTGTTTCTTGGAGGCAACGGTAACGGGGCGTTACCGTAAGCATGTTGTGTAGATAGCTGAGAGTCAACGAGATTGCCTTTAAATATCGGGTTTTACCTTTTACTGCGGTCTGATAACCAAACGTGCCCAGGGCTTTGAGATTTCTTTGTAGAGATGTCCGAATAAATCGATCATGGAATGCACTGGAGTCGGAAATATTCATCGCTTGAGAATAAATCGAAAGTAGTTTGTCTACTTCTGTAGTTGGTAATTCAACATACGAATCTCGTAGTAGAGAAGCGAGATCGTAAGTGTCTGGTCCCATCCGAGCGTCCTGTAGGTCGATGACGTACAGCTGATTTCCGTAGATCATTAAATTTCGACTATGAAAGTCTCGATGGCAGAGAACTCTTGGCTCTTGGGATATTTCAAGGGCAAGTCTCTGAAATTCGGTGTCTAAGCGCTCCCGGGCATTGGGCGGAACATTGCAACCTAAGTGATTGATGAGGAACTGTTCAACGAAAAAATTAAGTTCAAACAATAACTTGTCGTAGTCCAAAGCCACATTAAAGGCGATGTTGTCTGTTTTGGATGTTTGTTCGGTGCCACGTTGAATTGTGACAATGATATTTATAGCTTCTTGGTAGTAACTGGTTCGTTTTTTTGTCGAGCCACGTAATGCGGAAGACTCCAGTGTAGTGTCGCCGAGATCTTCTAATTCGACGATACCAAGTTCAGGCACGATACTGTTGATTCTTGGCACGTTTACAGGCAGTCTTCGAAATAATTCTGTTATCTGAAGCATTGGTAGTTGGGTCGGATGGATCGCGTTGTTGTGAACAACCAAAATACTGGTTTGAGCTTCACTTGGTGCGATTCTTACGAAACGACGATCCGAGGCGTCCCCGGCAAGAAATTCGACTTCTGTTGCGGGCGAAAGGTTTGCCTGCTTTATCCAGAGTGCTATGCGTTCGTCAGTAGTCGACATTGTTTACGAACTATCATTCTTGATTACGTATCAGTATCAATAGGGTAGATGATCGCATTGCCGAGTCGGCGGCCTGATTCACGATCCATCACAAATTTAGCAGAGATGCACATCTGCCCTACTAGCGTTACGTTGTCTGGGATTATGACGTCGTCAGTGACAATGCACTTGTGCAATTTGCAGTTTGATCCAACTATTACTCGGTCCCATACGACGGTTTCTGTTAGCTGGGCGGACGGATGAATTCTTGAGTTGCGGCCAACGTTAGGCGATTTGCGCCCTTCGGATTCCATAATTGTCTGATTCGCCTTGAGATAATCCAATGGGGTGCCAATATCTTGGAACGTCGCATTTGTGTCAAAAGTAAAAATACTCCCTGGCTTCTTAGCAATTAATTGATCGTAAATTCCGCCAACCGTTGATGATGGTGTGCCGGCTGCTAAGCTTGTAAACACTGCCGCCTCAGCCAATTGCACACCGATGAAATGTTTCATGTCAACGGAGCCGGGCCGACTAAAACCCACTACGTGGCCGCATTCGTTTTTTTGAATGCCTCCGTATTTACTGATTGCCGGATGTGGTGTTACCGCCATAGTTACATGTGCTCGTGTGGCTAAGTGGCGTCGAAAAAGTGACTCAAGAGAAAGATCGGTCAGGGTGTCACCGTTAATGATGAAAAAACGGCTTCCGAGAAGTTCAAGAGCTTGCCTAGGCCCCCCTGCAGAGCCCAGTAGCTTCGACTCCCATGAGTACCGCACTGTAAGACCGAGACTTTTACCGTCTCCGACGACCTGAGTAATAGTTTTTGGGCGGTAATGGAGATTGATTACGGTTTTGCTGATTCCCTGACTGGCCAGCCATTCTAGTAAACGTCGGATCAGGGGATATCCTGCCACTGGAACGGCGGGCTTAGCTCGCACCTCTGTCAATGGCTTGAGCCGTGTTCCATATCCAGCTGCAAGTACAAGAGCTGTTGGAAGACTATTACTCACAAGCTAAATACCATGTTGCCAATAGGTTTGTTGGCCTTTGCGCAGTGCTCAATGTAAAGCTGCCTATACGATGCAATAACGTAATCATCGGTTTTACGCCCGAGCTCATGTGCTAACTTCGTGATCGTATGTTCGTCTCCTTCTAGTTCAACGAAAGTACCCACCGGCGTTTCATCGATGGCAATTACAACGTCATCTTTTTGGAACTCTTTTCGATATTTCTGATAACGAAACGATACCTTCCATCCTGCTTTCAAGAGAATTCTGAGAAACAGTTCGCCATTGTCAATAGTTGTTTCAAGTTCTTCTCGAACCTTCATCACGTCAGGGATAGGAGGTCCCTTGAATGTGAGGGTCGCACTGTCGAAAGTCGAGTTGTTCGTTCCGTCGGGTTTTTCAAGGCGCAACCGGAATGTGCAGCCACGATGCTTTAAGTCACCATTGGGTAGGTCAAGTATGTAATCGTCTTGTAGTCGTCGAGCGCGAAGCAAGGTTCCGTTAAGTCGTTTGACAGCTAACCGGGCTTCGTCGTGACTCGGGTAATTAAGCTTAATTTCTCGCTCTATGTGTGAGTTCATGCAACCACCACGGATTGTATAGTTTCCAATGTTTGGTTTATGGCCAACAAATAGACAGATTGGAAATAAGGACGGGCGAGGGACTTAGGTTGTTCTGATTTGAAACGACAGTCCAGACAGCTTTGGTTCTCCTACGCCTTTTCCAAAGATCATTACTTTTTGTGTGCTACCGAGACCACCCGGCATTAAGAGTGACTTCATGGCCAGTCGGCGACGGATCGAGCTGATGTCTGTAGTTGATTTAGTGAAAGTGGCGTGAGCCGCTGCACCCAGCCCTAGGAGGAAATAGGTTTGGTCGAGAATCCCCAAAGTAGTGGCGCCAGCTGATTCTGCTGCTGATTTAACGAGAGTAAGATTTACGTGAGAGGTGATGTCGCGTGAGCCAGGCTCGATAAGCCATGGTTGAGTCGCTTTAGTGCTCGTGGTTTCGACCTGGTGATGAGAGTAGGTAGCGACAGTGCCTTTTGAGTGGGCGGCAGAGTACAGTTCTTTCGCTTCATATCCGTAATCAATTAGTAATAGAAAACCGTGTCGCAAAACCTGAACAGCATTTTGTACCCAGGTGTCGACCTCGGGTGTTACCTCAATACGCCAACCTGGCTCGATAACAATTTTTTGTTGTTCGATGTGTCTCTTGATCCGAGAATTCGACAGTGGGCCTAGGCGCTCGACAAAAGTACCGTTGCTTTTAGCGTCGATGTACACCTCCTGGAGGTCAGTGTCAGTCATTACAAGAATATGTGGAGCAAATGCGTCAAGAAGCTCGTTCGCCAGAATTACACCTGAAATGCTGTCTGGCGCAGGCAGTGTTGTCTTACTTGAAATTAGTTTTGATTGATGGGATGAAAGTTCTTTTAATTGAGAATTACGAGCCGTTGGACTACGTTCTACAAGGTGGAGGCTGGTTGCTTCATAAAACGGTGCGTCGGTAGAAGATATAGCATCCAAGATGTCGCGCGCGAGACGTCCGTTGCCAGCACCTGCTTCGACCAGATCAAAATGGTTACTACCGAGATGTCGCCACATTTCTCCGCATTGTGTAGCGAGCAGCGTGCCCAAAGGTGATCCAAAATCAACGCTGGTAATAAAGTCACCGCGCCTACCCGAACGTTGGTCCGCTCGTGCGTAATAACCAAAATCCGGGTGGTACAAAGCAAGGTCAGCGTAGGTGGCGAATGGCAGCGGTCCTTCGTGCCGGATTCGCTGCCGAATCACCTCCGAAAGACTCATCTACTCTTTGCGGACCTGCAGAAAGACCCGTGTCTCTCCTCGTTGGACAAGTAGAAATGCCGTTCGTCCTGATTCGATTTGATTAAGTTGAGTGATTGCTTCCGTTGCTGAACTGACATCGGAACGATTAACGCTAAGAATTACATCACCCGGTCGAACGTCACTCTCTTCAGCTGTACTTCCTTGCTGTACGTTTACAACAACGGCGCCTTGGGTGTCACTTGGAACACCAAGCCGTCCAGCCGTAGCCGGTGTTAGGTCTTGGAGTGTCAGTCCGAAGCCCTCACTAATTTCTTCAGCAGAAGACGCGATGGCAGGTTGGTTTTCTGAGTCAAGGTCAAGCTCGCCTATAGTGATATCCAGTGTGAGACGCTCACCGCCACGCACAACTGTGATCGGGACAGTTGTGCCTGGTCTTGTAGCGACTACGTTTGCTTGGAGGTCAGCCGTGTCATTGATCGGTTCACCATCGAAATCTATGATGACATCGCCCGGTTGCATGTTTCCTTGATCTGCTGGACCACCCTCATTGACTGACGAAACTACGGCACCACGTGGTGCATCGAGACCGAGGTCTTCGTAGCCTTCTCTCGTTACTGCTGTAATGCTGACACCAATGACGCCACGGGTAACCTTTCCGGTTCGGAGCTCCTCAAGGAGATCACGGACTGTATTGATCGGTACAGCAAACCCCACACCGACGTTTGCTTGACGATTACTGACGATCGCGGTGTTCATACCTATAACCTCACCGCGAATATTCAACAGAGGGCCTCCCGAATTTCCCGGATTAATCGCAGCGTCGGTTTGAAGCATGTCGGTCCAGCGGCCTCGTGCTGACGGAAAAGGCCGTCCGATTGCAGAAATAACACCTACCGTTACAGTGTGCCCAAGACTAAAAGGATTGCCGATTGCCATAACCCAATCGCCTGGTGCCATTTGACCAGAATCTCCAAAAGTTGCGACAGGTAGCTCACCCGAGGGTTTTTCTATAAGTTCTAACAGCGCGCTGTCAGTTAGCGAATCTCCTCCGAGGACGCGCGCTTCATAGGTGTCCCGAGCGTCGTCGCCGAAGAAGTGAATCTCGATTTTTGTCGCATTTTCGACTACGTGATTGTTCGTCAGGATGAGACCGCTTGGATCGATAACGAATCCAGTTCCGGCCGATCTAACGGTTTCTTCTCTTGGTTGTGGTTGTGGCTGTGGTTGTCCTTGTCCTTGTCCCGGTCCAAAGAAACGCCGAAAAAAGTCGTCACCGCCAAAGAATTCGTTAAGGTTGTTACTAGTCTGTTGGGTTTCGGTTCGAATATTGACAACCATCGCAGTTTGGGCCTGTGCGATGTCACGGAATGTTGTTGCTGTGAGTTCACCGGTAATAGGAGCAGTATTCGTCGGTGTTTGAATCGATTGCGCCGAAGAAGCGGGGCTTAGATTGAATCGGGATGTAATCACTATGCCGATTGCCATTGATACGACGGCAATCAGTACGGCAGAAAACAGTGTGGTTCTCGGTGTCGACATCATTAATTCTCCAACAGCAGAGCAGACGATTACTCCTACTAAGTTATCGTAACTTTCTTGAGACTGCCAGTCCCTCTATTTAAGAAGAGCAAGCTCGGATTGCGTGGGCCCGGTGACGCTTGCTCGATCTTGACTGATATACATATTGATTTCAGTCCGTACGCCGAAATTTTCTAGATATATTCCTGGTTCGATGGTAAATCCTGACCCCGAGATCAAGCGTCGTTCATCATGTGTCTCATAATCGTCCAAATGAGCACCGTTTCCATGGACCTGCTCACCAAGGTTATGACCCGTTCGATGGATGAAGCGGTCACCATAGCCCGCATTTGCAATGACAGTTCGTGCCTCCTGGTCGACTTCCCAGCCGGCGATCGGACGCCCAGCCTCAATTCGCCCAATGACGAGATCGACCGCTGCATCGCGTGCCGTTCTCGCCAGGTCAAATATTTCCGAGGCTTGTGGATGGGGGTTCTTTCCCGTGTAACCAACCCAGGTGATATCTGCATATACAGAACCGGGCCGGTCGACTTTGGCCCAAAGGTCAATCAGGACTACCTGCTCGGATTCAATGGCACGATGCGATGAAGCCGTAGGGAGATAATGAGGGTTACTGCTATTTTCTTGTACGGCTACGACAGGCGAACAGTCTGAGACTAAATTGAGTTCATCGAACCAAACGACCATCTGCTGCTGAACGTTATATTCGGTTAAGGTGCCGCTTGCGAGATGTTCCCGTATAAAGGCAAATGTTCTGTCTTTTATTTCATAGAGAAGTGTTGATGCCGTACGATGGCTGTCGAGCATTTGCTTATCCCAAACTGCTTCGAATTCTTGGATTAAGTCACCCGAAGACACCGGTGAAACTCCAAGACGACGGAGGAGGTCAATCGTGCCGGCGTCGACCCGAGATACGTATGGGATTGCGCAGTCTGGCGAGTACTCTACTGCGATCTGTCGCATGTTTTGAATTAGTGACTCCAACCCTGTTTTCAATGAGTCGTGCCGCGCATAGATCAATCTTTCGCCAGGTAGATGGGCGAGACTGTGGCGTTCAATATCATGCACAAGCATGCGAGGTTCGCCTGCAGCAGGAATCAGGTAATACCACCTACGGGTTGTGAGTTTGTCGGAGTCGTTTAGGCCAGCGACGCGCCTCGCAATCGGATTTGAGCCGTGGAAATCGTAAAGCAGCCAGCCATCGAGTCGTTGGTTTCTAAGCGCTTCTTGGATGCGGGCGATGTCCACTGTTTACCTGCGACTCTCGTTATTCTTGTGTTGTGATTCGAATGTTCACAAAATGCACGAACGGCTGGCCACGCGTGGTGACCAGCCGCTATTGAGTGGCGACAGATAAAAGCGCTTTGAGGGCAAGGGTGAATGACCGCTATTAGCCGGCCGAATCTTCCTCGCTCTCTTCTTCAGGTTCAGGTTCTTCGATCTCGTCTTGGAGTGTCGCTAAGATATCACCGTTTTGATGGGTGAACTCGTAGTTACTGCGGTCCATCGAAGGAACGCGAGGAACGCGAAGCTCGATATCTCTTACTTCACCAACGAGGAGCGGCTCTGCAAAGCGGACTTGGTCCCCAGTAACAGTATTTCCGTCTGCATCAAACCAGAATTCGTCAACCTGAAAACCTGCGATTGCATTCTCAGCGACATTCTTGATACGGATTGACGTTACGATGAAGCCGCTCTCACGGTCCGCTATTGGCTGTGTGTAAGTGATCTCGGCGGTGCCCCGCTGAGTCGGTACCAGTTCAACGTTGGCACTGCCCAGCCTGGCGACCAATCTTTCAGCAGCCGCTCGAGCTGCCGGATCGACTTCAGCTACGGGTTCAGTTTCGATGGGCACTTCCGGCTCACCGCCACATGCGACGGTTGCCATAACCAAGCCCATGAAGCCGAGAAAAATAATACGGTTCATGCGTTCCATTCTCTAATCCTCCCGAAGGCTTTCTGTCAGGGGCGAAGCGAAATTATAGGCCCGTATGATGAAAACACCAAATATTCATTGTGGCAAATTTTTGCTCGCCCTAAATTTTAGGGCCTTAGATTTCACCGTTCCATTCATCTGGTTCTTGATTTTTCGAATGAAAAACCTCCAGATGCCATTTTCCGCCGCCCCAGGGTTCTATTACCTCGGCCGCTGCGACGTCAATTAGCAATTCTGAAAATGAGCGCCCGACGGGGTCGCCTTGGAGATGATACGCCGATTTGTCCCAATCAAATGTTGAGTAAAGAATAAGGCTTAGAAAAAGGTCATAACCGTCATCAATGACAATCAGTTGTCCACAGGGTCGCTTTTGAGTGGAGTGGTAAATAAAGTATTTCTCAGCGTTTTGCGCTCGGATATAACGTTTGAGTGCAAATTCTCTCGCGACAATCTCTTCAACTGCGATTTTTTTTTCCCAGCAGTCACGACAGTATTGTTCTTGGCCTCTTGGTTCAGAAATATTTTTTGTGCCACAGAGCGTGCAGTTAATTGGATTAGCTGAGGGTGGTTTCATTCATCACGATTCTAGACTGTTAAGATGGGTTTATGCGAGGTAGACCAAGTCATAAGGGAGTTCGACATCTGGCTCTTCATGTTCAGTCACTTGAACAGATGAAGCGTTTCTATATTGAGGTTTTGGGTTATGCGATAGAGTGGGAGCCTGATTCTGACAATATTTACCTTACGTCTGGTACTGACAATGTGGCATTGCACCGGACAGTGCGTGGTACAACTAAAGAGACCTTACCGACCACGACACTGGATCATTTTGGTCTAGTCGTATCCAATCCTTCGGATGTTGATACTTGGGCTGACTACCTTCACACCAAAAATGTGATACTTGACAAAGCTCCAAAGACACATCGGGATGGGGCTCGTTCTTGCTACTTTTCGGATCCGGACGGCAATCAAATTCAAATCATTTACCATCCACCGATTAGCGACAAGCCTTAACCTTTGTCGAGCTTACGATACTTGTTACTGCGAGTCGTTATGAGTGTTTGTATTCAAGGTTTTGTAACCCCAAAACTTTAATAATTGCTATCGTTCACCCCACTTTAGTTTTTCCCTGAGTACGGCGAAGTAATTTCGAGATCGAGATCGAATGACTCGCAGCGGGTTATCTGCACGTTCGATGACGACAAGGTCACCGTTTTGAAGCTCAATGCTTACTTGGCCGTCAAAATTAGCAGTGATTTCAAGATGATCGTCAGAGAGGTCAGGCTTTACGACAATAGGGGCATCATCACAAAGAATGATTGGTCGATTGGTAAGTGTATGAGGTGCAATCGGAGTAACTACAACAGCATCGACGGTCGGATGAACGATGGGCCCTCCGACAGCTAGGTTGTACGCTGTAGAGCCAGTTGGTGTAGACAGAATTACGCCATCGGCTCGGCTACTTATTACAAAATGGCCGCGGACAGAGATGGAGAGGTCGACAATTGGAGAGCGAGAAGATTTTCCAATTACGACATCGTTCAGTACAAAACGTTCTGCGATGACTTCAGGACCCCGAGTTACTTGGACTCGAAACATACGCCGCTCGTCAAGAGTGGCCATCCCACTAAGTGTCGAGTCCAAAACATCTAACATTTCTGGCCTCGTAATTTCTGTCAGGAATCCGAGACTGCCACAGTTGACCGCCAGGATGGGCGTGTTGCAGTCGTTGTTTGCTACAGGGTGTGCGACGCTAAGTAGGGTGCCGTCACCACCAAGTACTAACAATAAGTCAACATGGCGTGGCAGTTCTTCGCGGGTGTACGTTTGTTCTACGTTCGAGGCAATACGTGATGCAGTATCAGATTCACAAAATATTTTGATATTCCTGAGTTTTAGCCAAGCCAGGACTTCACGAACTGCATCGTCGGCATTTGGTGACTCTGATCGTCCGACGATACCGATACTCCTGACTTTTTCCACGAGTCTGTTATCCGGGTCAGGCATCGGTGTTTACCTTATTGTTGTGCCGTAGGTGCACGAAAAACTCTCGATTCCCTTCGGCGCCAAGGATTGGCGAGGTTGTCGTCGACACATGCTCCAATCCTAGCGTATTGGCAACGGCAATGACTTCTTCAACAACACGAGCATGGATGTTGACGTCTCGTACGATACCGCCTTTTCCGACTTCATTCCGGCCAGCTTCGAACTGCGGTTTCACAAGTGCTGCAATATCGTTGTTTGTCGTGAGTAGTGGAGGCAGAACAGGAAGTATTAGCTTCAGAGAAATAAAAGAGACGTCGATGGTAACGCATGAGAAAGCGCGGTGGTCTGCAGGAAAGTCGTCCGGAGTTAGATGACGTGCGTTGGTACTTTCCATCACTGTAACTCGACCGTCACTGCGAAGTTTCCAATCGAGTTGGCCACGACCGACGTCTACCGCCACCACGTGGCTAGCATGGCGACGAAGTAGTACATCGGTGAACCCGCCTGTTGAGGCACCGATGTCGAGTGCTATCCGATCACGTACATTAATTTTGAATTGGTCGAGCGCGTGAGTCAGTTTCAGGCCACCTCTACCAACGAATGGATGATCACGTTCTGCCACACTGACATGGGCTGTTCTGTCTACTTGAAGGCCAGTCTTTGTCGCAATTGAATTATTTACACTCACCCGACCTGCCAGAATTAGGGCTTGGGCGCGAGAACGTGTCTTTGCAAGACCACGTTCCACGACCATTACATCAAGTCGAAGCCGTTTCGTTGTTTCCATTAGCGTTCAGCAATTTAGATTCTCGAAGCCTTCTGTCATTTTGAGCGATCTAGCACCCAGTTGGCGATGTCACTTAAACGGCCTCCTAGTGGTATGCCATCTAGGGCTTGTTGGGCAGCGATTACCGCGTTAGTGGCTCGGTGTCGCGATTCCTGCATGCCGTACATGCTCGGGTACGTTACCTTTCCGGCGGCCGCGTCTTTGCCGACGGTTTTGCCAAGAGCATCTGGAGCACCTTCGACATCAAGTATGTCGTCAACAATTTGAAATGCTAAGCCAAGATGAGTTGCATAGGTTTCGATAGCTTTGATCGTTGTGTTGTTCGCGTTAGCCATTATCGCACCAGCGATTGCTGCGGCTTTGATAAGAGCGCCGGTCTTCTTTGCGTGCATGGCGTGGAGCATTTCAGCGTTGCTTCTATCCAGAGGTTGGCCTGTTAATTCAAGGTCGAGTACTTGCCCGCCAACCATACCGCCGGCACCAGATTCGACAGCTACTCTGTGGAGAACTCTGAGGGTACGGCTTTCGTCGTTGGTCGTGGCACCCTCTGCGGGTTGGGCTAAGAGGTTGAAGGCTTCTGTCAATAGGGCATCTCCTGCGAGGATTGCCATTCCCTCACCATAGACGACATGGGCTGTCGGACGGCCTCGTCTAAGTTTGTCGTCGTCCATTGCCGGTAGATCGTCGTGGACTAGTGAGTAGGTATGGATCATTTCAATGGCGCACGCTGCGCGCAGAGAACTGTCGAGAATGGTTTCCATTTGGGAGACCGCTTGGGATGTAGCGAGCGTCAAAATAGGACGAAAGCGTTTGCCACCCGCAAAAACACTGTACCTCATGATTTCTGAAATCAAATGTGGGCATTGCGGTGGTGTCGGAAGCAGACGTTCAAGTTCGCAGTCGACCGCTTGGCGTAACTTTTTAAAGTAGCTGTCTAGCGAAGTTTGTTCGTTAATTGCAGACGAGGCTTGATCTTTGCTGAGTGACACGTCGAATTCGTTATTTTGTAGTTGTCGTATGGTTGGTCGACGGGTCCGAGATACTGTCTGGGGCTGGACGAGTTTCTCCTCGCTCGGTCAGGATTTCTACGCGCCGTTCCGCTTCTTCGAGACGAGTGTGGCAGTAACGAGACAATTCGATGCCGCGTTCAAAATTTTCTAACGATTGTTCAAGGGTCAATTGGCCGTCTTCGAGGGTTTTTACAATGGTTTCAAGTTCGGCCAGTGCTGATTCAAAATCCTTGATCTTAGTGTCCATTGTGTTGCTCCGGCATGGCTTCAGTGACATTACAACTCAGTTCGCCATCATGCAGCTTGACGCGAACCGTATCGCCAACTTTAACTTCATTAGATTTTCGGACAATCCTTGTACGAGTGTCATCCCAACATACAGAGAATCCCCGTGCGAGTACCCCGAGCGGACTCAATGATTCCAATTGTGCAATTGCACGTTCAATTTGCCGTCTATTTGCGATTTCTACTGTGGAGATGGCACGTGAAAGTCCTTGGTCTAGAGCTTCGAGTCGGACTCTAATTTGTGGAAGCTGTTGGCCTAGATCGAGTGCTTCAAGGCGAAGGGCACGTGCGTGTAGTTGTTGGCGAAGAGATGAGACAGTATTACGTGTTTTTATGGTTAATCGGTATGAAGTTTCATCGACACGGCGTGCCGTAAGGGCTAGTCGTGTGCTGTAAGCCATTAGCCCTGGTCGGCTTTTGGCGACATTAAGTGTCGTATGTAGTTGTTCAAAGCTTCTTTGTGTTGCGGTTTTCAGGCGGTCGCTGACATGCGTGATGCGTTCTGTAAACTCAGTGTATTTTGCTACGACGATTTCGGCGGCGGCTGAAGGTGTTGGCGCACGGTGGTCTGCAACAAAATCGCTGATTGTGAAGTCGGTTTCGTGCCCGATTGCAGAGATAATTGGTATTGGTGCTTCAGCTATTGTTCGTGCCAAGGCTTCATCGTTAAAGGCCCATAAATCCTCGACTGATCCACCACCCCGAGTCAGAATCACGACATCAATGGCTGAAATAGAAACGAGCGCCTTGAGAGCCTTGCTGATTTGTTGTGATGCGCCCTCTCCTTGAACGCGTGTTGGGCTGATTACGATGTGTGACGAAGGGAACCGTCTTGCTAGCACGGTCATAACATCTCGAATAGCTGCACCATCGGTCGATGTGACGATGCCTATCTTATTTGGTAGAACTGGAAGATTCTTTTTACGAGCCTTGTCACAGAGTCCTTCTTCTTCAAGGCGTCGGCGCAGTTGATCGAATGCAAGTTGGCGAGTTCCTACGCCGTGCGGTTGAATGTGTTCCGCAACTACTTGGTAATCGCCTTTGACTTCGTAGACACTTATCCTTCCTCGCACGATGACTTTGACGCCATCTTCTGGAGTGAAGGGGAGGGTTCTTACCGATCTGTTGAACATTACACCCCGAATTTGAGAGTTGCCGTCCTTGAGAGTGAAGTAAAAATGCCCTGAAGCCTTCCAGCGGCGACAGTCTGAGAGTTCTCCTTCGACCCATATGAAAGGGTAGGTCGATTCGAGTTGGCTTCGGATTTGTGTGGTCAGTTCGGTGACGGTAAAAACCTCTCGGCGCAGTGTTGCAGGGGTGGGAGAGATTGGTGAGTCGAGCGGCAACAGATCATTGCTCACGGCACGCTCGCAAGTGAATTGATGTCGGCGGTAGAGAGATTGAGTCGTTGGATCTTGGTAGCCTGGTTGTTCTTGCAATCGGCGGTGATAACGACTGCGTTCAGACGTGGGGGTCCGGTCGCCGGTTCAAATCGTGCCGGTAGTCCATCAAGAAAACGTTTGATTACCGGGCGGGCATCAACGCCAATGATTGAGTCGTGTGGCCCAGTCATTCCTACGTCCGTAATGTAGGCGGTGCCTTTTGGGAGGATGCGCTCGTCGGCTGTTTGCACGTGTGTGTGTGTGCCGACAACTGCTGTAACGTTTCCATCGAGATGCCAGCCCATTGCTTGTTTCTCTGAGGTGGCTTCCGCATGCATGTCGACGAGAATGACATCAGGTTTGGCATCGAGCTGTAGTTGGGCTAGTTCATTGCGTACGACTGTGAAGGGATTGTCGAGTGGGTTCATGAATACTCTTCCCATCACATTCACGATGCCGACGCGAATACCTGACTTTGTCTGGGTAATGACCCTTCCTCGTCCAGGTACATAAGAAGGGTAGTTGGCTGGACGAAGGAGCCGAGGTTCATCTTTTATGTATGTTAGTGCCTCTTTCTTGTCCCAAACATGATTTCCGGTCGTCATGACCTGGACCCCGCTTGCGAACAGATTTTCTGCCACGTCCCTCGTAATTCCATTTCCGCCGGCGGCGTTCTCAACATTTGCGACTACGAGGTCCACATCATGCAATTTGGTAAGGACTGGTAGGGCTTGTCTGGTAATTTCTCTTCCTGATTTACCGAAGATATCCCCAATAAAGAGTAATTTAATCGAGCTGGCCATCTGCCTAAGATCATGCCACAGTTAGGTCTTGGCGTAGTGAAAATAGAATAATAATGAATATCTTAGTGTTTATGTATAAGATAATATAACTTTCATATTAGTATATAATTTGGTTAATATTTGTATTGAGATATGCTACTCAAAAATATTTTGGAAGATTTTTTGTCAGCCGATTTTGTTCCCCAAAAACAGGCCGACCTTGATGCAAGGGAGATAGTGCCGATTGTGGATGAAGAAGGCGGTGTTTCTTTGTACATTTCCGGGCAACCCGTGTATTACATTTTTGATGGTGAGTGGTTTGAAGCCGTTGCTATGGAGCGAGAGAAAAACTCTGGTTGTGACACAGACCACTCTGTTCGCGTATTCTAATAGTCCATGAGTGAAGAGGAAGTGAGCAGCATAGTTGATACACAGACAGGTAGCGATGCAGTCGATGTGGAAGCCGAAGCCACGTCGGATGCTGACCGTGAACCACCTGCTTCTATCGAGAGTCGTTTCTTGTACGTTGACGTGGCAGCACAGCGTGCCAAGCAGTTGAGAAGGGGAGCATTGCCGCGCCTTGATGGGTTTGCTCCAAACCCTGAAACGGGTGTTCGGCCGCCGCTGAATAGTAAGCTTGAGCGGATTGCCATGCGCGAAGTGGATGGTCAGAAAATTCATTACGAATTGCCTGAACAGACGTCAGCGAGCGAGGAAACATCATAATGCTTGACGCTACTGTCATGGCTGGTGCCGCCATACAGACCCTAACGGGATTACTCGTGTCTACAGGGTTTTTATTGACCCTGTTTGTTGGTTTTGTTGTGATTGCTGGCTTCTCAAAATTTCGTAAGGTAAGTCGGACTTCGCTTGTGCATCGGAATCTGGTGGACCGGATGGATGGTCAGGAGGGAAGTCTCGAATATTTGTCTCCAGATGCACCACGTGGCGGAGCAGACCAACTACGAACCCCCGAGCTTCTCGAGCAATCCGGCGGTAGCAATCAGTAGCCCTTTCGCGGCCCACACGAACCGTTTGTATCGCAGTATCCAGAAGGGTTACTTGTTTTTTTACTTCTTCAATACCCAAAATTCTTTAGGTTCTTAATAGTGGTCGATTGTCGTGCCACGGGGTTCCTTGTTCGTAAATATACGCAAGGTTCAGCAGGGCTTCTTCATTGAAAGCTCGTCCGATTAATTGCAATCCGATGGGAAGTCTCTTGTCAGTTAATCCCGCAGGGATACTGAGTGCCGGGAGGCCGGTGAGATTGGCACTGACTGTAAAAATGTCTCCCAGATACATTGTTAGAGGGTCTTCTTCATATTCACCAAGTTTGAATGCGGTGGTCGGTGTGGTGGGCATGGCTACGGCATCGACCGCTGTGTTGTAGTCACCATTGAAGACGTTGTCGTAATCGAGACGAATCAGCGAGCGAACCTGTTGGGCCTTACCGTAGTAGGCGTCGTAGTAGCCAGCACTCAGCGCATAGGTTCCGAGCATGATTCGGCGTTTTACTTCAGATCCAAAACCACTATCTCTGGTGCGGTTGTACATGGCAGCGAGGTTGTTCTTGGCATCAGTAGCTTCATCGCGCGGAGCCCTGAGACCATAGCGAACACCGTCATATCTTGCGAGGTTTGAACTGGCCTCAGCAGGAGCGACGAGATAATACGTGGGAACAGCATGCGCGGCGTGTGGCAGTGTGATGTCGACAAGTTCGGCTCCTGCCGCGGTGAAGATATCGAGCGAGGCATCATAGGCACGAATAATGTCGTGATCAATACTTGTGTCAGCATGGGCAAACATTGTTCGAGGAACTCCAATTCGTTTACCTCGGATGCTATTTTTTAAGGTCGCACTATAGTCAGGTACTGGCTGCGCAACGGATGTCGCGTCGGCCGGGTCTACTCCGGCTAGTACTTGAAGTATGAGTGCAGTGTCTTCAACAGAATTGGTTAAGGGGCCTATCTGATCAAATGACGAGGCAAAGGCCAAGAGGCCATAACGAGAAACTCGTCCATAAGTCGGCTTCAAGCCGACTACACCACAAAAAGCTGCAGGCTGGCGAATAGACCCACCCGTGTCAGTTCCGATCGATACAGGCGCAAACTGAGCGGCCACCGCAGCCGCTGCACCACCGCTTGAACCGCCTGGTGACCGTTCTGTGTCCCATGGGTTTTTCGTTGGGCCGTACGCTGAATGTTCCGTTGATGACCCCATTGCGAATTCGTCGCAATTAGTTTTTCCAATAATGATTGCGCCAGCCTGTTTGAGGTGCTCAACGACCGTAGCGTCATATGGGGGGCAGAATTCTTTGAGGATACGTGACGCGGCTGTGGTCTTTTGACCGCGAGAACAGATCACGTCTTTTATTGTGATGGGTACTCCAAGAAGTGGACGATCTAACTTTTCAGATTGCGAGAGTCGGTCGACGGTCGCAGCTTGCTCCAATGCTTCATCTTGAAACACGTCCGTCATAGCATTGTAAATATGATCGTGGTTGGCAATGTGATCAAGCCTGGTCTGGCAGATTTCGACTGCTGAAAGATTGCCAGAACGAACAGCGTCTCGAATATCGAGAATGTTCCAGTCGAGGACTGATTTCGAGGTAGACATACGTTTCTTACCCGATGACACGTGGTACGCGGAAGTAGCCACCGTGTTCTTGGTCAGTTAGCTCTCTACTGTCAGGTGCATTGTTCAGAGTGTCTTCTCTTGAAAGTGACGGGTGGACGTGGTCTGACCGTCGGCGGTCGACTGGTTTATTGTTGTCACTGTTCATCTCAACAGCGGTTGTATCAACTTCTTGTAGTCGTTCGGCGTATCGTAGAATGTCGCCTAACTGCCGGGTAAACAACTCAGCTTCTTCGTTGCTGAGTCGAAGGTGTGCCAGTTCGGCAATACGGACGACATCTTGTCGTGTTAGCGGATTGGTCATGTAGAGCACCCTACCATAGGAACGTGAGAGCATAGTGGTGTGGTGGATTCACTCTTTGGCCAATCTCGCGACGTTGTCGAGGCTGCTCTCCCTGATAGGGAGTCGGTGAACTGTCCGCTTTGCGGGCGTGAGCCCGAGCTGTTCGCGGTTGATTTCCAAGGATTTCATTTGTCGAGATGTCAGGTATGTCAGCTTGAATTTCAGCATCCTCGGCCCCTGTTCGAGCAACTCGCCGATGCCGTTTACAACGAGTCATATCACCCCGCCGATCATCAAAATGTTGATGGGACTCGCGCCCGTATATTCATGCGGCAGTTGTCTCGACTTGAGAGGTACGTGTCAGGGGGAGGAACCTCGGTTCTTGATGTCGGTTGTGGTGCCGGAGCATTTCTGGAATTTGCACAGAAGCGAGACTGGGAGGTTGCCGGAACTGATGTGGTAGTGACGGACGTTGTTCGGAAGAGTGGTGCCAAGGTTTGGGAAGGGAAGCTATCAGGCATTCCATTTGTTAAAGAGCAGTTTTCGGCCATCCGATTTAATCATGTGTTGGAGCACACGCAAAACCCGCTTGTCGAACTACAACGCGCACGAAGTTTGATTTCTGATGGCGGTGCGATCCTAATTGGAGTGCCTAATATGGCCGGTTTTAGCATACGACTGAAAAGCCTGCAAAGTCGGATGGGACTAAAAGACCACAATTGGAAGCACTATGGTGCGTTACACCACCTCTGGTTTTTTACACCGGCAACACTGACTGCTCTTGTTCGGGCGGCTGGTTTCGAAGTGTTGGCGTGGGAAACTCCTGTTACCGATAGAAGTGATCGGTACGGATGGGGCAGTGCTGCAATTCGTGCGCCACTCAAAATGTTGCGCGTTGGGGGTATTCTCGACTTGTATGCTCGGCCTTGCTGACCAAACTCGACTCTGAATAATTAGTGACTTCCGTTGTAGTCCATTTCTCCAGCCTCCACGCGTACGGGTAGGCGATTTTCAAGTGGCGGTAATGGACACGTCGTATGTGGGTTAAACGCACACGGTGGGTTGTATGCCTGATTGAAATCAACGATTGTTGTTCCGTCCTGCGGAGCAGGGGCATATAAAAACCGTGCAGCGGGATAGGTTTCTTTTCCACTGGTGAGGTCACGGAAAATGAACCAAAGTCGATCGCTTGAATCAATCGTCGTCAAGGTGAGTTCTTTGTCGTTCACTGTCAGTTTTACAGAGCCACTACTCCTGAAGGTTTCCACGTCCCCCAGTATGTTGGGTAGTTCGACAACGCGAGGCTCTTCATGCGGGATAAATACGCCACGCACACGGTAGGACTCGTCTGGGGGAAACCAACGAAGGCCAGAAAAATTTCGCCTGATGTCACTGTTGCGGTCTCGCATTCTAATTGCGAGGCGGTTGCCGCTGTAATGTCCAAACAGGGTTAATGGGCCAATAGTTATGGTCGGCGGTTCTTTTCCTTCAAACGGCCACAACGTTGCGGAAGTGACATCTTTCCCATCGACGGAGAGAGTTTGACCCTGCAAAGCTTGAACCGAGACCGAGCCATTATGCAGCGTAAACAATCCAGCCATTTCGGGTCCGCTATTCAGGACGATGTCGTTTAGGGGAGAAGTCCCAAATGAACTGGTTCCTTCGGTCAAAAAGAACAATCCTGCGACCGTAAGCCAACCATCTTCAGCGGTCAGGCGTGTTTCTCGTTCAGTGCGCCACGCAGTGATTTCTGTCACGTAATCTTGTGCAATTGCAACAGCCGGCGCTAAGACGGACACAGTTAGCAAGGCCAAAATTTGAAGTCGACGGATGGTTAGGTTAAGCATTTCAATCGAGTTTAGCAGTTCACCACTATCTTCACCCGAAGTGATATCAGCTTTCATCACGGAATCCTCTTAATAACGAAAGATTCTCGATGTCCAAAGGGTCAGCTGTAATATCGGAGGGTCCTCCTCCGCCTTTTTTAGGGGTCTCAAGCACCATCGGTATGTGAGTGAATCTATCGTCTTGGACGAGACGTCTAAATGGTTCCGTTCCGAGGTGGCCCTGGCCAATGCCGTCATGCCTATCGACACGACTACCGAGAGGTTTTTTGGAGTCATTCAAGTGGAATACGGTGATTCGATTCAGCCCAAGCAGTTCGTCGAACTCGCTGAACACTTGCTCGTAGCCGGTTTCTGAAATGATGTCGTATCCGGCCGCGACAAGGTGGCAGGTGTCAAGGCAGAATGCTACCTGCGATGCGTCGTCTAGGTAGTCGACCATGGCTCGTAGCTGTTCGAATCGATGTCCGAGCATAGTGCCTTGGCCAGCAGTGTGTTCTAAGAACAGGCGTGTTGGTCCGGATTGCCTGGATTGAGCTGTCGCGATACCTTCGGCGATGCGCTTTATCCCATCAGTTTCCGTGCTTGTTGTGTAAGCGCCAGGGTGGAGAACAACTCCGTTAAGACCAAGTTGATCGCCACGGGCGAGCTCATCTTCTAATGCTGCAATTGACTTTTCTCGAAGTGTTTTATCCGGGGTAGCAAGATTAATGAGATAGCTGGCATGTGATACCACCGGAAGCTTCATGCGAGCGATACGCTCTCTAAATTCATTGATGTCTTTTTCGGCAAGAGGACGACCTCGCCATTGATTCGAATTTTTTGTAAAGATTTGTAACGATTCACAGCCAGTGGCTTCGGCGCGATCGATAGCGCGCGTAATACCACCGGCAATGGATAAGTGTGCGCCGAGTCGTGGTCCAGTCATGACAAGATATGGAAGTGAATATTGTAATTGACTTGCGTTCGAGGCCGATGGTGAAAGAACATTGGTGTTTCCTTTACCGCTTCGATTTCTGAACTTATGAGTACAAATTCTTTTAATACAAAGCAGTCGTTATCAATCGATGTCGGACATGACGTCGCCATATTTAGTCTCAAAAAGCTGGAGGAATCAGGTTATCCGGACGTGGGACGGTTGCCATACTCCCTGAAAGTCTTACTTGAAAATATGCTCCGCCGAGAAGATGGGATTTCCGTCAAGGCAGATGACATAGAGGCACTCGCTCGCTGGAAACCCGGTGTAACCAAGGAAATTGCTTTTATGCCGGCGAGGGTCCTTCTGCAGGACTTTACTGGTGTCCCTGCGGTTGTTGACTTAGCAGCAATGCGGGATGGGGTCGTTCGCCTTGGTGGTGATGCCAGCCGCGTGAATCCATTGCAACCGGCAGAATTGGTTATTGATCACTCTGTCCAAGTCGATCATTTCGGTGTCTCGAATGCGTTCGAGTTGAATGCGCAGCTTGAGTTTTCCCGTAATCGAGAGCGGTATTCGTTCCTTAAATGGGGGCAAGAAGCATTTGATAATTTTCGAGTCGTGCCTCCCGACACCGGCATTGTTCACCA
>MDTE01071672.1_pt1 | contig 33686 bp, 32 predicted proteins | sample 811231 | NCBI WGS metagenome assembly MDTE01 (sample SAMN05326651, study PRJNA326480) | marine metagenome | isolation source: seawater | place: Indian Ocean: Red Sea | collected 2010
CATGAAGAGCATGAAGGACATGAAGAGCATGAAGGACATGAAGAGCATGAAGGACATGAAGAGCATGAAGAAAATCGACCAGACCCCCACGCTTGGCTTGACCCTGAAAATGGCAAACTATGGCTCGATGCTATAGCATCTGAGCTGTCTCTAATCGATCCAATTAATTCCGCCACTTATCGTGCCAATGCTGAAAGTGGTAAATTAGAAATTGACGCTGTAATTGCAGAAGTTGAAGCAACATTATCGCGAGTACTAGATATACAATTCCTCGTATTCCATGATGCCTACCAATACTTTGAGAACCGACTCGGTATCTCAGCTATTGGCGCAATTACCGTTGCAGATGCTGTGGATCCAAGTCCCGCACGGATTCTAGAGCTCAACAATCTCGTAAAGAAAACGGGTGTGATCTGCATATTTTCTGAACCACAGTTTAATCCAGGACTTATAAGAAGTGTTATGGGTGATGCGATTGTAAAAAGTCACGTCATTGACCCCCTTGGAACGCAACTTGAATTAGGGAAGCACTTTTACCCACAACTTATACGAAGCATCGCACAAACACTCGCTAGTTGCTTGTAACACGGAAGATTCAAATCTTTTTACTGAAAAGTAGGTATCAGCTAGTCTGGATAAACTTCAATATAAAACAACGCGTGGTGATCATTAGATCCATGGATCTCAACAGGGAAACGCCCTGTCGCACTAACATCAAAATCAACAAGCGTGGAACCCATGGGATCAAGATTAACTACTATATTATAGCCATGTATATGAAGCTCATGAGGTTCATCACTTACAAATTTAATTAACACGCGTTCGTTGTGGGTAAACCGGATCGACCGCTGATGCTTACTAACTTTGCCACCTTTGACTGACACGTAGACTACGGAATAAGCCGAGACCTCATCGCCACTCTCACTAACTTCCTCAAATTCATCTTCATGAGCATGAGCCTTTCTGATCTTTACGTTGACAGATACACTGCCTGCCCTCTCAAAAACTAGAATCAGAGGAAAACTCTCACCCTCTTGGAGTGGCACATCAAGACCGACTAGTTTGATGTACTGTTTTCCGGGTGCTAATACGACCTCTTTTTTAGGTGGTAGCTTCAATTGCCCTAATGGCACACCCTTTTTCTTACCATCATCTCCCTGTTGGGTGAGTATCTGTGCAGACATCGCTACTGGAGTTTCTATTCCAACTAAATGATCCACTTTGCCACTACAATTATTAAGGATTAAATATACTTCAGTGCTATCGCTAGTAGATGACGTTTTGTATGCAACTGGATCGACAATGGTTATGGCTTCAACTTGAAAAATCTCTGCGGCCCCTACTGGCGCTGAAAAACAAAAAACAATCACAACACAGCTCGCCAATATTTTCTGAAAACAGCAATGGCTTGCACGATTTCTAAGTGTCATACTATGAAACCAGAATAATCGATTGGGCATGACAGTAAATTTTCGAGTCTGAATAAGTTGCGAATTCTCTACTACATGTCAATTAAGCTATAGATACTGTCTGTGGTGTTATTAGAGCAATAATCAACCTGCTATCTTCTGGGTGTCGATATGATTACGAGCTATAACTAAACCAAACTAAAGAGCATCACTGCCCGTTTCGCCAGTCCTTATTCGAATTACTTGCTCTATATCGGTAACAAATATTTTTCCGTCACCGATCTTACCTGTTTGAGCGGCTCGGACAATTTCTTCAACGACTTGATCTACAAGCTCTATGGGTACAGCTATTTCCAGTTTGATCTTAGGCAGAAAATCGACCACATACTCTGCGCCCCGATAGAGTTCCGTATGGCCCTTCTGGCGACCAAAGCCCTTCACTTCTGTAACGGTCATACCCTTGACTCCAAGTGTACTTAGAGCGTCTCTTACATCGTCAATGCGAAATGGCTTAATTATTGCAGTGACCAATTTCATCGGTCGAGTCTCCCAATCAAACTATCAAAAGAACAGCATAAACTGATGTCAATGCACATAATCGCTTCATGAAGACGAACTAGTACTGACTCAAGAAGCCATTTCAAGCAATTATAAGCGATTGAATCAATATATAGTTTTTTTTCATGGTGCACTATAATCAAGTGCACTGACGTACGCTCGCAATTCACAAGCGAGCGTTACAATCGTAATTGAATACTTCAACCTGCGCAACAGGTGAATGATTAGATCATATAGCATCCGAACCTTGTGTGATTGCCATCTGACAAATTAAAAGTAATGTCTGAGCTACCTATCATAGATGTTGAGACTTATTTTCGCAGTCTTCAGAAATACATCTGCGGTGAACTTGAACTTGCTGATGGCAGAGGAGAATTCCATAATGATAACTGGTCAAAATCTAATGGTGAAGGCATAACCAGTGTTCTATCAAGCGGGGATGTATTTGAACAAGTCGGCGTAAATTTCTCTAAAGTTAGGGGTGACAAAATGCCTCCAGCAGCAACAGCTATACGAAATAAATTAACCGGCAATACTTTTCAAGCAATGGGCGTCTCTGTCATTGTCCATCCGTTAAACCCTTACGTACCAACATCACACATGAATGTTCGCTTTTTCCTATCAGAAGATAGTCAACAAACACAAGCTTGGTGGTTTGGGGGGGGATTTGATCTAACACCATACTATGGATATGTAGAGGATGCTGTTCATTGGCATACACTGGCCCGAAATGCCTGCCAGCCATTCGGAACAGAACTCTATCCAAAGTTTAAACAAAAATGTGACGATTATTTTCGAATTGAGCATCGGGATGAACAACGTGGGATTGGTGGGCTTTTTTTTGATGACTTTAATGAGCGTAGTTTTAGTCATTCTTTCGGCTTAACACAAAGCATTGGGAATCACTTTTTGCCAGCCTACTTGCCTATAGTCGAAAAGCGTAAAAATGTCACATTCGGCGACCATCAGCGCCAATTTCAACTATTTCGGCGAGGTCGCTATGTAGAATTTAATTTGTTGCATGATCGTGGTACGAGATTTGGACTACAAAGCGGAGGTCGGACACCATCAATACTCATTTCTCTTCCGCCACAAGCTACTTGGCAATATGAGAAACCAACTAATAAAAAAGATACGCCAGAGGAACGCCTAAGTGATGAATTCCTACAGCCCAAAGACTGGCTTGTCGACTCATGATTCTCTGCAATACCCTTTATTATCTAAAAAACCACCGGACTTCTTTTGAGATTTGTCCAATGCCGGTTGCTTTATTATTGAAGGCCAAAAGTATTGAACTAAATCAAAGGAGGATGCAAAAAATTAACCACGCTCAGAATTATTATAATGCTCTGGCTTAAGTCATTCCACATCATATTCATGGTCACCTGGTTTGCTGGGCTATTTTATCTCCCTCGCCTCTTTGTCTATCACGCTGCGGCCAGAGACAATCAATCTAAAGAACGATTCATAACTATGGAGCGAAGACTTCTTTACGGAATAACTACACCAGGAAGCATTCTTACAATCATAACAGGTCTTTGGCTCTGGGCGAGCTACGATATAATCGGGGACTGGATCTATGTAAAATCTTTACTGGTACTATTGTTGATATTGTATCAGGCGTGGTGCGGAATTATAGTTCAGAAGTTTAAAAAAGATCGTAACACTAGAACAAGTACATTCTTCAGATGGTTCAACGAATTTCCCACTATCATTCTGATGAGCGTAGTTCTACTTTCGGTTTTAAAGCCGTTCTAGCGTAAAACAACACAAAGAGAACGTTTTCACACATGGATTATTTGGTCTTCCCATTTTCTGGACATTCTATGACTCATAGCACAACATGACTGAACCCTATCTCGCTAACTCGGCAGTACCATTGATAGACCTATATCTGATCATGACCACCATAACGAAAGTTTGCAAGCTAGAATCTAACGTCTCAAGTACAATATATGGTTGTCTGCTCCATGGATCATCTATCTCTGGCTAAGAATTAGAGAAGAAAATACCTCAGGGTAATTATTCGGCCTAGCTTTTACAACACAATGCAAACCACAGTATGACAGATTTCGACGCCCTTGCTAGCCAAGCCTTAGATCGACTGCGGTCTGAAGGTAGATATCGAGTTTTCATCGAATTGGAACGTTCTTGTGGTCAGTTTCCGAAAGCGCAAATGCATCGTAACGGTCTCGTAAAACCGGTGACCGTATGGTGCTCCAATGATTATTTAGGCATGGGTCAACACCCGGATGTGCTGGAAGCGATGCATAAGGCACTGGACCACTATGGTGCTGGTGCAGGTGGTACTCGTAATATTTCTGGCACTACCCACGCTCATGTGAATCTGGAAAATGAGATTGCAGATCTCCATGACAAAGAAGCTGCCTTGCTGTTTAGCTCCGGCTATGTTTCAAACTGGACAACGTTGAGCTGTTTAGGCGCTGAACTAGAAAATGCTGTGATACTTTCTGATGCTGGAAATCATGCTTCAATGATTGAGGGGATAAGGCATGCCCGATGTGAAAAACTCATCTGGAGGCATAATGATCTGGACGATTTAAGGACCAAGCTCTCAGAATGTGGCAAAGACCAGTCAAAAATCATAGCCTTTGAAAGCATTTACTCGATGGATGGCGATATTGCACCTATTTCCGAGATTTGTGATTTAGCAGATAAGTATGGTGCGATGACCTACCTTGACGAAGTCCATGCTGTTGGAATGTACGGGCCAAGAGGAGGTGGAATCGCAGAACAGGAGGGCTTAATGGATCGTATAACAATAATCGAGGGAACCCTTGGCAAAGCTTTTGGAGCCATGGGTGGTTATATTGCAGCATCAACTGCAATATGCGATTTTGTTCGCAGTTTATCTTCTGGTTTTATCTTTACCACTGCCCTACCTCCTGTGGTTGTAGCCGGCGCCCATGCTTCCATAAAACACCTAAAAGTGAGCAGCAATGAACGACTGGAACACAAAAAACGTGTCAGAGAAGTTCGCTCGAAACTAGATCTAATAGGCATTCCTCATCTAAATAATCCGGGTCATATTGTACCGGTCATAGTAAAAGATCCTGTAAAGTGCAAGTTTGTTAGCGATGCTCTGTTGGAGCAATATGGAATCTATATTCAACCAATTAATTATCCAACCGTACCAAGAGGCACAGAGAGGCTGCGAATTACTCCATCCTGTGTTCACTCTGAAGCAGATGTTGAATATCTTGCGCAGTCATTGAACGATCTTTGGTCACAATGTGCACTGGCACGTGTTGCTGCGTGACTGAGACTCTTAGGTCCCGTAGACTCTTAAACGCTTTACGGTGTCAGCCTGTTGATTGCACGCCGGTTTGGCTGATGCGTCAAGCCGGTCGATATCTGCCCGAATATCGAGCTATGCGTAAGAAAGCAGGTAGTTTTGTCACTCTATGCAAAACACCTGAGCTAGCATGTAAAGTGACACTGCAGCCTCTACATAGATTTGATCTAGATGCAGCTATCATCTTTTCGGATATTCTCACCATACCAGATGCCATGGGCCTTGGTTTAAGCATACGTGAGAACGAAGGCCCCCGGTTCGAGCGCCCGATAAGATCCATAGATGACATTAATAAGTTGGGTGCCCTAGATCCGGCTACTGACTTAGCGTACGTCATGAATGCATTGCGACTCACGAGAAACGAACTAAATGGCCGCGTTCCATTGATCGGATTTTCGGGCAGCCCTTGGACGCTAGCAACCTACATGATCGAAAACGGATCGAGCGCAGACTTTCGGCGAAGCAAAAGCTTGCTGTATCAGGAACCAGAGGCATTACACAAACTCCTCAGACTGTTAACTGAAGCGGTATCATCGTATATGATCGAGCAAGTTAAGTCAGGGGCGCAGGTTCTCATGATATTTGATACTTGGGGCGGAATACTTGCACACGCAGATTTTAAAGACTTCTCTTTAGCGCCAACACGACAAATAATTAGTAATATAAAAAACACTGCTGAAGCCTCTGAAATTCCCATTATTGTTTTTACAAAAGGTGGAGGGCCATGGATTACTGATATTGCAGCGACAGGTTGCTCTGCGGTCGGCTGTGACTGGACTGTTTCACTTGGTGCAACCCGCCGACTCGTTGGAAACCAAGTCGCGCTTCAAGGAAATATGGATCCTTCTATCCTGCTTGAATCACCTGAGATAATAAGGGAACAGGTAAGAGTCGTACTGGATGATTATGGAGGTGGTGCAGGTCACATATTCAACCTCGGCCATGGGGTTTCACCCGGCGTAAATCCAGAACATGTAGCTATATTGGTCAATAGCGTCCATGAATTAAGCCAAACCTCAAACTGATGACACGAAATAAAACAAACACTGTAATGAATAACCGTTAAAATAGGTATAACCTAAGCCAAAAATAGTAACATCTTATTATTTAGTCACAACTTTTATATTCAGCGAGTGATAGTTCCAGCCCTGATCATCTAGAATGCATAAGCCACCAAACAAGACTCGGTAAAAGAATAAGGCTATCAACGTGTCCAAAGTAATACATGTAGGCTCACATAACGTCGGGGATGGCAATCCTTGCTATATCGTAGCGGAGATCGGAATAAATCACAATGGAGATATGGATAACGCGAAACTCCTAATTGACTCTGCGGTAAATGCTGGATGCAGTGCCGTCAAATTCCAGAAAAGAACCCCCGAATTATGTGTACCGGAGAATCAAAAGGGACAGAAGAGAGACACGCCTTGGGGGACCATGACATATATCGACTACCGACATAAAGTAGAGTTTAGTGAAGCACAATATAGCGAGATTGATAATTACTGTAAGAAGAAGAATATCGCATGGTTTGCTTCCTGTTGGGATGAACCCAGTGTAGATTTGATGGAGCAGTTCGACCTTCCTTGCTATAAGATTCCTTCCGCAGCGTTAACTAACGACAAACTAGTCAAGTATATAGTTAGTCAAGGACGTCCAGTAGTGCTATCAACAGGGATGTCAACTAGCGAAGAGATAGATCATGCAGTCAGCCTGCTAAATGACAGTAATTATGTTATCTGTCATACCACGAGTACGTACCCCTGCCCAATTGAAGAAATTAATCTTCGGATGATTCAAACGCTTAGAAGTAAGTTTGATAGTCCAATCGGCTATTCGGGTCACGAGATAGGTATACCAACAACAGTCGTTGCAGTAGCATTGGGCGCAAATCTCGTTGAACGCCATATCACTCTGGATCGGACCATGTGGGGTACTGATCAAGCAGCTAGCGTACAACCCGTAGGCCTCTCAAATCTTGTTCGTCATATTCGCTCAATTGAGAAGGCTATGGGGGACGGTATCAAACAAATATATGATAGCGAACAATCTGCCCGAACAAAGCTACGAATCTACAATACTTAAAAGATTAAGAGCGCCAATAATTAATGTTAAGACCTAATCCACTTCTTCTTGCTACTGAGGCAGGATATGAAGAGTGGATGAAGCTACGAAACCGTCGGTGGGCCTTTCACAATTTTCATAAGGTATGTCGCTATGGTTTTAGTATGCGCTCTCCTGACATATTAGTTCTCGATACAGACCTCATTCCCGAAATAGAACACCACGAGATTGTCCAAGATTTAACCAATCACTATGGATTTTCGGCACTTGTTGTTGTGCGGAACCAATCAATCTTGTATGAAGCATATAGCGACGATTTTTCTAGGAATAAGCTCCATACAATTATGTCCATTAGTAAAACTATGATGCATTTGCTGATTGGTAAATGCATAGACCAGGCCTTAATTGATCCCGCAAAAATAATTCAAGAATATCTTCCAGAGATTGGATCTGGGTATGCAGATGCGACAGTCCAAGAAGTATTAGATATGGATGTTATCAATGACTATACCGAAGACTACGCAGACCCTAGTTCTACTGCCCTTCTCCAAAATACTTCTATGGGATGGAGATTACCTGCAGCTGGAGAGATAGAAGCTAACACAAGAGAGTTCTTGGTGGATATTCATAGCAACAATACAAGCAATACTGATAAGGTTGTTCAGTACAAATCAGCCAACACTGATGTACTTGGCTGGATCGTTGAAAGAACTACCAAGAAAGCCCTGCGAGAGCACTATCTCGATATAGTCGAGGCGTCTGGATTTGAGCACTTGCTATATATGTCAACAGATCGGCTCGGTGTGCCAAACTCAAGCGGCGGAGTTTGCCTGACCGCCCTTGATCTTGCCCGATATGGTCTAATTTTTACCAAGCATATGTGTGGTGTTCACGGAGAACGAATTGGGAGTTCAGCACTTCTAGAAGCGACCCGGCAGTGTTCGGGAACACACTACCCTGATCCTGACTCACATATTTATTACTGCAATCAATTAATAACAAATGGCAGATGGGTTGGGCACGGTGGATGGGGCGGTCAATTCTTTTTAGTTCATCCTGAGTCTAAAACCGTCGTTGTATATTTCAGTGTTCTAGAAAATGATGGTGCATCTGATGACAGACATAGGCGCTCTGTAATCGAAATGGCAGACACTATTACTACTATTTCTTAATTCGTTACTTGCTAGTAGGACAGCGCAAAGATTGCTCTATCGAACACGCATTCCTGGCTCCGCACCTGTATCGGGTTCGATGAGAAAAATTCCGTCGTCGTCAATACCGGAAGCAGCTAACACCATTCCCTCAGAAATGCCGAATCGCATCTTCCTTGATGCTAGATTAGCTACCAAAACTACTCGGCGACCAACGAGCTCGTCTGGACTGTACGCAGATTTTATACCGGCAAAAACATTTCGCGTTTCCCCACCCACATCTAACGTAAGCTGAAGTAATTTGTCAGCATTCTCCACTAAAGAAGCCTGCATGATAACAGCGACTCTAAGGTCAATCTTAGAAAACTCGTCTATAGAAATTTCTTCCCCTATTGGGTCCTGGAGGAGATATTGGCTCATATCGGCTTCCTTCCGATTACTTGATTCTTCAATCATTGATTCAATTTTCGTGGAATCGATCCGCTTCAGCAAGGGAAAAAACTCTCCTATTGAATGATTTAATAATGGCGTTCTGATGTCTTGCCATACGCCGCTCTTGGAGATAGAACACCGCAAGAAACTCTCGCTTCGTGAAGTCAATCCTGGTACAACTGGATTTAACCAAATAATTAGCAGTCTGAATAAGTTAATACCTTGTGTACATATCTTGTGGAGTTCTTGTCTTTTTTTCTCATCATGAGCGATCTTCCATGGTTGCTGCTCATTGAGGTATTGATTGGCCTTGTCCGCAAAACTCATAATATCCCGCATAGCGCGACTAAACTCTCTTGCTTCATAATACTCTGCAATAGATTCACTTTCACGAACAAATTCCTCATAGAGATCAGTATCGTCGAGCTCCGCACCGAGCTGATTGTTGAAATGTTTTGCTATAAATCCCGCGCACCTACTCGCTATATTGACGACTTTTCCGACCAAATCTGAATTTACCCGCTGCAAAAAGTCGTCAAGATTTAAGTCTAAGTCTTCAACATGACTATTCAGCTTCGTCGCAAAATAGTAACGTAGATAATCTGGATCCAGATAATCAAGATAAGTGCGGGCTGATACTAATGTGCCTCGTGACTTCGACATTTTCTGGCCATCAACTGTGAGAAAACCGTGCACAAAAACTGATGTCGGTTTTCTAAACCCTGCACTATGCAACATTGCTGGCCAAAACAACGTGTGGAAATAGAGTATATCCTTTCCAACAAAGTGGTACAGTTCGGCTCTGGAATCGGAACCCCAATACTCATTGAAATCTTTACCACTCTTGTCGCAAAAAGACTTAAAACTTGCCATATAACCTATTGGTGCATCAAGCCAAACATAAAAGTACTTTCCTGTTTCACCGGGTATCTCGAAACCAAAATATGGCTCATCCCTAGATATATCCCAGTCTCTAAGTCCTGCAGTAAACCACTCCGACAACTTGTTCGTCACTTCAGACTGAAGCTTACCTGTAACTCCAGTCCATTCCTTCAACATAGCCTCAAAATTCGAAAGTTTGACAAAAAAATGATCTGACTCTTTGAGAACTGGTGTAGCGCCAGAAATTGCAGATACAGGTTGCTTGAGATCAGTAGGTGAGTATGTTGCGCCACATGACTCACAGCTATCTCCATATTGATCTTTTACATCACACCGGGGACATGTTCCACGTATAAATCTATCTGGTAAAAACATATTCTCTTCAGGGTCATAAGCTTGCCGAACGGTCCGCTTCTGAATATGATTGTTGGTTACGAGAGAGTTATAGATAAATTCAGAATAGTATCTATTCTCCGATGAATGCGTTGTGTAATAGTGATCAAAAGCAATATTAAAATCTCTAAAGTCATCTCGATGTTCAATTTCAGTTCGTTTAATTAGCTCCTCAGGTGACACTCCCAGTTTTCTAGCCTGCAACATAATTGGTGTTCCATGTGTGTCATCCGCGCAAACATAATAAACGACATGGCCTACACTGCGCAAAAAACGAGCCCATATATCAGTTTGAACATATTCAACCATGTGTCCAATGTGGATTGGTCCGTTCGCGTATGGTAAAGCGCTAGTAACCAGAATTTTTCTTTGAGAATCGTTCATAAGTCAAAACAACATGAAGAGGAAAACAGAATTAGTTGGTCTCCCTAATGGGGTTAACAGTTAATTGCAGTAGATCTCTATCACCCCACAATATACGCAGCTCAGAAACGGATTATAACGCAATGATCTAGATAGCTTAATCGCAAGATTATTTACTGCATAGGACTCAAGACAAATGTGCAATAGAAGAAATCTCAACAAGAAATTCAGGCTTTACTAGATCAGCGCGAATGCACCACCGTGCAGGTGGATTTACTGGAAAATACTCTTCGTATATCGTATTCATTAATGAATAATCTTCAAGATCTTTCAAAAATATCATGTTGTAAACAACATCAGTCATGTCACCTCCTGCCGCCTCCACAACCTTTTGTATACTTTCTAGCACATGACGTGTCTGAGCTGATGTGTCGCCAAGACCAACTGTCTCTCCATTATTGTCGATCGGCAGAGTACCAGAGACATAAAGAATGCCATTCGAATGAACCCCAGGAGAATATGGTGCCAATGGAGGAGCTGCGCCAGGCGGTATAATAATGTTTTTAACCAAGTCATGATCTCCTTTCGTCCCAGTCAACTGCTAATAGCATAACGCAAAAAATACTTGAGTGGATAACTTTATAGTCATCGGAGGCGGTAGTGCCGGTTGTGTAATAGCAAGTCGGCTATCAGAAGATCCTTCTATTCATGTAACATTAATGGAAGCTGGCCCTGCTACGTCTCATATAGGAATCGATGATCCAAAACGATGGCACACTCTTGGAGGCTCAGTTTTTGACTGGGCGTTCACAACTTCATGCCAAAAATATACTGCGGGTCGTAAACATCAGTGGCCACGTGGAAAGATATTGGGTGGCTCAAGCAGTATCAATGCGATGGCGCATGTAAGAGGGCATCCTAGCGACTTTGATGATTGGAAAAATGATGGATGCAATGACTGGTCATATGATGATTTATTGCCCTATTTTATTAAGTCAGAAACTTCAGCATATAGTGAGTCGCCTTATCATGGAGCAACAGGCCCTCTACAATTAATGCAGCCAGATTCTCCACACGAAATAACGCAATGCTTTCTAGCCGCCGCTGAAGGCTTCGGCATGCAACCAATAGCTGAACACAATGGCGCCAAAATGTTAGGCCCCACATTGAACACACTAAATATAGTTGATAATAAGCGGCAAAGTGCAGCTGATGCTTACCTAAGGCCAGCTCTCGCGAGAAACAATATAACCGTAGTGGATAACTGCCTAGTTGATCGACTCTTAATCAACAAAAATGGTGGGTGTATTGGCGTCACTTATATTAAAAATGGAAATACTAACGAAATATATAGTACAGCGGGAGTCATACTATGCGCCGGCGCGATTGGCTCTCCACAAATACTACTAAGATCTGGCATTGGGTGTGCAAAACGTGCCCAAAAACTCGGCATTCAGCCAACTATAGATCTACCAGGCGTTGGCCAGAACCTCCATGACCACTGCCTTGGTGCGGGCAATATGTACTTGTCCCGACGAGCTCTCCCCAAAAGCCAATACCAACATTCAGAATCGCTATTATATGTTGACACGAAAAGCTCTTGTGGCAAACCAGATATTGTACTTGCCTGCGTAGTACTGCCTGTTGCTACCGAACAATTTGAACTACCTACGGATGAGTCTGCATATACCATAATGTATGGAGTCACATCGCCAAAGAGTAGGGGAATGATTGAACTGCAATCCACTGATCCGTTTGCGCATCCTATAATAGATCCGAATTATCTAGGCCATCCAGAAGATCGCATTTCATTCATAGATGCATTAGATTTTGCGAGAGAGATTGGCGCTTCTAGCATGTTGAGTGAATGGCGCAAGAGTGAGCACCTTCCAGGGCCGAATATACAATCGATAGCAGAAAAAACTATATTTAATGCTCAGGCTGCATTTACACACCATCATCCCGTAGGTACTTGTCGCATGGGCACAGATAGTACATCTGTCGTATCCCCGCGCCTTCAAGTCCATGGTATAGAGAACCTATTTGTTGTCGATGCTTCAATTATGCCAAAGATTACGTCGGGCCCAACAAACGCGGCAGTAGTAGCAATAGCAGAGAAAGCCAGCGATATCATCCAAAATCGTTCAACTCTCCAACCAGTCACAATCAAAGAGCGCATATAATGTGCGAAAGATTGGTTTTACTCCAAGAAATGAGACGATATCTTAAGCTAAAAGTATATTTTTTCGCTGCTCTATTCATGACTCTCCAGGCGCTTGCTCATGGTAATGACGATAGAGAGGCGTATTTATTGAGAAATGTTCAAGTAAAGAACCAACAGTCCGCTCATGAAATCCGTTGTCAATTGATTCTTGCACACTTTGTGACCTACGATTTATCTAAACTAGGTCCCGGGCAATCGCTTGATTTACCTATTATGCTTCGAGCGCCCGACCGTACACTTTTTTTTCGCCACGCAGGAAAAAATATGGCTATCGAGAATCTATTATGTGGACTAGACACTAACTGGTCAATTACGAAAACAGCATTGCCACTCGCATTCTTTCAAACAACAAATAGGCAATCATTAGTTTTTGAATGTGTATTTAACACAACATTCTTATGCAATATAACCGAACTCTAACATTCAGTTGCTATCATTCAACATTAGGCTTGTTGAGTTGTGAGGGAAGATGTGAAAAAAGAATCATCTTATGATTACATCATCGTCGGCGCCGGTTCCGCGGGCTGTGCTCTTGCTGCACGCCTCAGTGAAAATCCTGATTGCAAAATCTTACTAATTGAAGCTGGTGGATGGGATCGCGACCCATTGATCCATATTCCGCTCACATGGGCCAAAATGCTGCTCGAACAAACCCATGACTGGGGATATTTCTGTGAACCAGAGGAAGCTGTGAATGGTCGGGCCATTGAATGTGCGCGTGGTAAGATATTTGGTGGATCTTCGTCAGTTAACGCAATGGCATATGTGCGTGGTAATCGTGGTGACTACGATAGATGGGCAGCAAATGGATTAGTCGGATGGTCTTATAAAGATGTACTCCCATATTTTAAGAAACTTGAAACTTGGGAACATGAAGACCCTTATCGTGGGAATTCTGGCCCATTGAATGTCCAATACTGTCGATACAAAGATCCATTAGTCGACTCTTTTGCGGAAGCTGGCAAAGAAGCTGGCTATGGGTGGACAAACGACTACAATGGCAAAACCCAAGAGGGTTTTAGTAAACTGCAAATGACCATAAAAGATGGGCGACGCTGCAGTGCCGCAACAGCTTATATTAGACCCATTAAGAATCGAAAAAATCTCACCATTTCGGTTAACTCTTTGGCCAGTGAAATAATCTTCGAGCAAGATCGTGCTGTTGGTATCAAATATATTCAACGTAATCAAATTAATATTGCACGAGCAAGCCAAGAGGTAATCTTAAGTGCTGGTGTAATTAATACGCCCCAATTGCTAATGCTATCTGGAATTGGCAAATTCGATCATCTATCTCAACACAACATCCAAACAAGAATTGATCGGCCTGGTGTTGGTCAGAATCTCCAGGATCAAATGTCTACTGTTATCCTCTATAAGCGAAAAGATCCAGGGCCATTCCATCGCATGATGAGATATGATCGAATTGGCCGAGAATTGATTAAAGCATATTTGTTGGGCTCCGGAGGCGCCACAGATGTCCCAGGCGGCATTACAGCATTCCTCAACAGTGACAACGATGCTCAATTACCGAACTTGCAACTCCTATTAACAGCTGCGCCATTAGGGGCCTGGCCATATCTAAGACCCTTCAAGAAGCCGTTCAACGATGGCTTTGTATCTCGAGTTGTACTTCTCGATCCAGAAAGCCGCGGCACAATAACACTGAAATCTGCCAACATCTTGGATAAACCCGTAATAAAGCAAAATTTTCTGTCAACACCCAGAGATTGGGAAGTAATGAGGGCTGGACTGAGAATAGCACGAGAAATCGCTTCACAACCAAGTATGAAGCCCTTCATTGGTGCTGAAATCACACCCGGCAGCTCCAAAACATCAAATTATGATCTAGATCAGCATATTGCTTCAACAGCCATCACCTTGCATCACCCTTTAGGTACATGTCGCATGGGCAAACAAGACGATACATATGCCGTTGTCGATTCGGAGCTAAAGGTGATTGGTGTAGACGCGCTTCGCGTGGTAGATGGGTCTGTGATGCCAGACCTTGTCCGTGGCAACATAAATGGCCCAATCATAATGATTGCGGAAAAAGCTGCTGATCTTATCCAGAACAAAATTCCTTGAATATCAAAACTTCGAACCTGCGTAGCATATTGACTACCAGCGCACCATGCCTGCATCGACATTAAGAACTTGACCCGTAATACGATGCGCTTCTGGCGAAGCAAGAAATACGACAGCAGGCGCAATATCAGAAGGTTGATTATGTCCCTTGATCGGTTGCAACATCTCAACAAACTCGAATGCATCTTTATGCGGAGTGCTCTGGACTCCTTCAGTATTTGTCAATCCAGGCGTAACACCATTGACGGTAATCTTATAGGCACCCAACTCTGTCGCTAACGCCCTAGTCAAACCAAACACGCCACCTTTCGCAGAAACGTAAGCTGCCATGTTAGGCGTTCCTGCAAAAATTGTGTTAGAAATAATATTAACAATACGCCCATACTCTTTTTTACGCATCACATCTGAGGAAGCGCGACACATTAAGAATGTACCATCTAAATTGACGCGCATTATTTGTCTCCAATGATCAAAATCAACATCATCCCATGCGATAAAAGGCACAATAGCCGCATTGTTGACGAGCACATCTACACCGCCATACTGTGTTACAACTGTCTCATGTAAACTGCTTACCTGCTGAGGGTCGCCAATATCACACTGAATCCCAATAGAACTATTGCCACACTCCTCTGCAGTTGTATTAGCGCCCTCCGCATTTTGGTCTACCGAAATTACTAGAGCTCCTTCACTACCAAGTTGCAGTGCAACAGCCTTACCTATACCTTGAGCTGAGCCAGTAACAATCGCTACCTGATCTTTAAAACGTGTCATATCTTCCTCCATTCACTGATGATATTGCTGCCAAAATATTCCAAGGCAGAACTACGCCGATGCATCTTTTACAATAGCTTTAGTCGCGGCATCAATGCCTGCCGCAGTATCAACATTATGCCCTAAATGATTGAGAGCCCCGCCTAACGCTGTGATCGCTATCAATGCATAAATCGGTTGCGCAACGAGACCCATATGGCCGATGCGTAACAGCTTGCCTAAAGTTTCATTTCTTCCGCTAGAAAAAGCTACTCCAAAAATGTTCCTGGCAGTCATTCTCAGGGATTCGTCTTCAACGCCATCAGGAATACGAACTGCCGTGGTAGTATCGGCAGCGATTGATTCATCAACTGCCCAAAGATCGCAACCCATTGCGCGAATTCCAGCTCGGCATGCGCTGGCAGTTGTTCTATGGCGAGCCCAAACATTCTCAGGACCCTCCTCTAGATAATTATCAATGACTGCATTAAGGCCATTCATTTCCGCAACCGAAGGCGTAAACGGGAAGGGTTGGTCATGACGCCACGCATTTCTCCAATCTGAAAGACTGAGTGCAGACGCAAACGGTGCATCTTTATTATTGTCTATGTGCTGCCATGCGCGTTCATTGACCGCCATAATCGTTAGACCAGGTGCACCACCAAGGCATTTTGATGGGCCGGTAATAAATATATCAGCACAACAATCATTGGGGTGAATATTCATTCCCCCCCAAGATGAAACAGCATCTACTAATAAAAGCGCATTATTGTCTCTAACAATCTTTCCGATTTCTTCGATTGGATTAATGGTTCCTGATGGTGTGTCATGATGAACCACGGACACCACACTAATATCTTTTCTTTTTGCAAACATTGAGTCTACTTGGTCTGGAGATATTGACTCGTTATATGGCACTTCTATTTCAAGAAGTTCCTTATTGTATCTTGCTGACCAGTAACCAAAACCCTTTCCATATACTCCAGAAGCTAGATTCAGAACCACATCCTGCTTAGATATCAAGGAGGCCGCAGCAGCCTCAATACCTGGTGCTGGCTCACAATGCATAATGAGCGCTGGGTAATCAATTCTTAAGGCTTCCGACACTTTATCATTAACATTTTCATAAAACTCCTGGAAATATGGATCGAAGTCATATTGAACTGGCGTTGCCATAGCGCGAAGCACTCGTGGATAAACGCCTACAGGGCCAGCCGATAAGGTAATGGCCGGCTCTGTCTGCGTCTGCTTTTTTTTCATACTAGTAACCTCTCAGAATTAACTTCTTTTGTAGCTTTTCGAAAGACAGACCAATGCTGCTCTCGGTCCGCAATTTAGGAATAAAATCCGGGCGCTTTAACATAATTCGGAAAACTATCTGGATCATGAGAATAGAATAACTCCGCATCATGCTTTTCGGCCAATGTCTTCAATTTTTTTAGAGATTCAACGCCGGCAGTCGGATCCAAATGAAAACTCGCAATACACATCATGTCCATACTTTTTTGGCTGTAGCAAGCATCCGCTGTGAACAGCATAGGTCGTCTGTTTTTTAGCTCAACCATCATACTGTAATGACCAGCAGTATGGCCAGGCGTCTCAAACAACCATATCCCCTTTGCAATTTCCTGATCACCAGATACCGTTTCAAAAGTCGGCGTGAAAATATCCAGTTCAGGATCAAGAGCCGTCTTTAATTGATCAGATCGCTCTTTGGCTACATCAGACGAGAAAGTCAAGTCTGAATAACCCAGCATTTCGAATGGCTGCGGACACGCGCACACTTCTAATTCTTTTGTATGACAGATTGTGCAGGCTGTTGTCAGATGCTTATTACCGCCGCAATGGTCAAAATGATAATGCGAGTTAATTACATAATTAACGTCGGACGGCTTCAAATTGAGTTTCTCCAGCTGGCCCGGTATGGTTTGCTCCTTTGTTTGCAAAGGCTTCTCAAATGGCAGTACTTTCTGCACATGATCATAGTCGTAACCAGTATCAAAAATATAACGCCCATCCTCATGCTCAATAAGCACGGAATAGGTTGGGAATCGCAATTCGCCGCCAGGTCCCCTATTCCAAAAGGCGTGAAACCCGTCAATGACCAAGCTCCCACCATCTAGAATATATACTTTGGTATCAGCCATGATTTACCTCCCTAGTGATATGTGTTCATTACAAAGACTTTATTGCCGTGTATAGTATTTATCTTTCGCCACGAATATAAGGAAGGGCTAGCGCTGCCGGTAAATAACTATTACGACCGAGTAAAATCAGCATAACAATGACCATGGTGAAAGGCAACATCTGAACAACATCAGTTGGTATATTAAACCCTGCTACCTGCAAAGCAGTTGTTAGCGATAGACTCACACCAAATAACGCTGCTCCATAAAGCACCCATGTTGGATGCCCGCGCGCTAACATAGCCAATACAATACCAATAAACCCTGCTCCATGAATCATATGGGGCACAAAAATTCCTGCACCTATATTGGCTAGAAATGCGCCCCCTACGCCCGCCAAGAATCCTGTTGCGAGTACAGCCCATGTTCTGGTACTACGCACGCTAACTCCAGTAACGTCTAGAGCAGCTGGTACATCACCAGCAGCTTGCAAATTTAAACCGACGTAAGTTCGTTTAAATAGCCATACCAAAAAGAAAACAAGGCCAACTGCTAAATAAACTACTGGATGCCTATGAAAGAAAACTTCACCCAAATATGGAATGTCTCCAACTACGGGGATGACTAATGGCTCGACGGCGGATAAACGCGGATAGGTTCGACTAAATTGGAAATGATGAAGTAAGGCAGTTAGGCCATCGGCGCCTAAAGTAAGCGCGATACCGATTACGATCTGATTGAGCCCTAGGATCACACAGAATAGCACCATGAGCATGGCCACCGAAACACCGCCCAACCCGCCAAAGAGAAATCCAAGCCAAAAAGAATCAAAATAATAGGCGGCACAAAAACCCGTATAAGCTCCGACTAACATCATGCCCTCTAAGCCTATATTTAAGACGCCAGATTTTTCAGAGATTTGTTCGCCTATACCTGCCAATAAAAGGGGTACACCGGCCGTGACCGCTCCGAACAGAAGAGCTGTTACAAAAGTTTCTGTTAAGAGTTCAGACATAATGTTCTATGTTGTCCTCTGACGCCAACGATGATCAAGATACTCAACGATAGCTAAAAACATTAGCAACAAACCGACTAATACCAGCACGAAAAATGTTGGAACACCAAGTCTTCGAGAAGCGCTTTCTCCGCCGATCATCAGCACCGCAAAAAATAGAACAAATGCGATGGTGCCAATACCATGAAATCGAGCTAAGAATACAAGCGGAACTACGAGTAACCCATACGCAGGATCCCAATCAGCTCTGACGGTTCCCCATACACCCAAAATCTCGACGGCACCACCCATACCAGCAAGCGCTGCACTTAATCCAAAAGCAACATAAGTTAGAAACCGAACATTGAGACCAGCGTGAACCGCAGCTTTTGGATTGGCTCCCACAACTTGTAGATTCAAACCAAACGACGTCCTAGTCATTAGGAAATGAACAAAGAGAACCGAGAGTAAACCTAATATAACACCATGATGAATGATTGTATCGAACAACCTTGGCAATCGATCCTCGACTGCTAATGTCACAGTTTGCGGCACCGTAGTCGCAGGATCATTAAACGGAATCTTGATCAATACATTAGCGAGACTAATTCCAATGAATGTCATCATCAACGTAGTGATGATCTCGTTAACACCATGATTTGCTTTTAAATATGCTGGAATCAACGACCAAATAGCGCCAATCGTCGCAGCCAATATGAAGCATATACAAATCATCGCCCAATTCGGAATGATAGTATTCAAGGGTGAACCTACGGCTGCAACAAGCACCGCGGCTAACAAAAACTGCCCATCAACACCTAGATTCCATATTCCAGCTCGGAAGGCTACGATCAATCCTGCAGCAACAAAAAGTAGGGGCGCAGTCCTAACAAGGGTAGCCTGAAAACCAGTCCAGCTTAGTAGACCACGCTTAACCACATACCAGTAATAAGCTATGGGATCTTTGCCGAGTATTACGAGTATCAATCCACCAACCACGAGTGCTAACAAAATCGGTGCAATGATCCTTATTGCGGACCGAGCTAACTCAGATACTCGCCCTATGTTTATATACCGACTAGTCAATTTAAGGAGGCCCCAGTCATAAGTGATCCGATCCTATTCTCTGATCCAGGATTAGCTTCAACAATGCCGACCATTTGACCCTGATACATGACACCGATCCGATCAGCTAAATCAATTAACTCTTCGAGCTCTGTGGAAATCAAGAGTGTAGTTATACCCCTAGATGCTCCTTCACGTATACGGTCGCGGGCAGATGCAATGTTCTGTAAGTCAAGTCCATACGTAGGTTTATTCAGTAATACTATTTCGGCATTGTCATCCATCTCGCGTGCAAACAGCGCCTTTTGGATATTGCCTCCCGACAGTCGGCCAATAGATGTCCGTTCAGAAGGTGTTCGAATATCATACTTTTTGATTTGACGTCTTGCAAAGGAAAAAATTGCACGCCATTTGGTGAAACCATATTTCCAATATGGATTTTCGCCAATACTTTTGGCCACTAAATTAGTAGCTACTGAATGATCAGACACTATACCCTCGCCAACACGGTCATCTGTTAGATAACGAAATCCCCGATCTCTCCTTTCGGAGACTTTGAGTGCCGAAATATCTTCTCCGTCAAGCTCAATCTGGCCAGCTGCAAGATCGCGCTGCCCCGCCAAAACCTCCGCTAAGTGCTTCTGCCCATTGCCATCAATGCCGGCAATACCAAATATTTCACCCCTAGCTACCTCAAATGAAACAGCAGATAACCCACACTCTCCCGGCAATGCGATTGTTGAAACTTCCTTGGCTGCAACAGAGATTGATCTAGTTTGACTATCCGCGAAAACATTTCGAACAGCCACATTTGTACCTCCATTATCAACAGTCGAATCGCTCTGACCTTCTTTATCGAACATCATACGGATAATTTGTTCGATTGTGTCCTCTTCTCCCATGCCAGATCCATGATCAGGATTAATCTGACCTGCAAACGCACCGTTGCGTAGCACCGAAATACGATCACAAAGTTCGTATGCCTCTCTTAACTTATGTGTGACAAACACGATAGCCACTCCGTTTTCGCGTAGCCGCTTCATAACATGACCAAGTTCAATAACGCCTTGTGGCGTCAGCATTGAGGTCGGTTCATCCAGTATCAGAACTCGCTCCCCACCACGCCATAGAGCGCGCATGATTTCGACCTGCTGCCGCTGACCAAGAGACAGGCTACCAACTAGAGCCTCTGGATCAATTGTTACTGCTAATAGCCCGCATAGCTCAGCGAATCGACTACGTGCAGATTCTTTATCCAGTTTGTTTTTCCAGGAGCCGCCAAGCATCAGGTTTTCAATAACTGATAAAGTGGGGGCAAGCAACACATGTTGAAAAACCGTTCCTATGCCCGCCAGCAGACTATCACGTGGAGAGCCAAGCCGACGCTCCACACCGCCAATTATAATGGTCCCAGCATCAGGTCGATGAAGTCCAGCAAGTATCGAGATAAGAGTGGACTTCCCTGCGCCATTCTCGCCAAGCAAAGCGTGAATCTCTCCCGCGTAAATGTCGAGAGTAATATCCTGATTGGCGACAACGCCCGGGAAAAACTTAGAGATACCTCTTAACTCAATAGCTGAGGTATGATGAATTTTTGAGTCGCTAGCTGATAATGCCACCGTGCACGTTTTCCTCTGAGGAGAAAATCGGAAGAGTGGCGACCATTAAAACGTCGCCACTCTCCACATCGCAACAGAGAACTGTTATCCCTCGTTTATATCGACGGACGTCATCAGTGCGCGAACAGCCTGTGCATCGGAAATATTATCAACTGAAACAGACCCTGAGATAATCTTATCCCGCAAGTCCATTAATTCATTCCAAATATTCGCGGGTATATGTGGGCTTTTAAGCAAACGAACAGAATCGTTCTCCAAGCCAATCTGATACCCACGTGTTCCGAAAGTGCCGTCCATGAGATCGCTCACCATGGCATCATAGACTGGAACCATGTCCCAAAGCACAGATGACAATAGATGGCCTTTGTCGATCTCGGTCTTATCACCAATCACGTCAATAAACCAAACCTTGCCACCATCGACCGCCTTAGTCGTTTCAACCGCTTGAATCATCCCAAAAGACGACCCGTTACCCTGACCAAAGATAACATCAGCACCGGCAGAGATAACAGATTCAGTCACCCGACGGCCGCCTGCGGCATCGCCGTAAGCGGCTGGACCGATTACAGCGTAGATGATCTTAGTTGAATCGGATGCTGCTTTAACACCCATTGCAAAAGCCGCTGATTGCGAGTTCCACGAGGGTGGCTCACCAGAAACAACAATCCCTACACTCCCGGTTCTCGTGGTGTGGGCCGCTAATACGCCGGCAAGATAAGCTCCGTCATGACCGCTTAACGTGTAGTCGGTAACGAGTCCTTCAACTAAGCCTTGCGGAGTATCAACAATGGCGACGGGGACTCCAGTTTCTTGAGCGATTTCTGGGCCAGCTGTGTTATAGCCACTCGCATGGCAAATCATGAGACTTGCTCCCTCCTCCGCGAGTTCACGCAAAGTTGGCCGAACATCACCATAACCAAGCCCTTCAGCCGGCATAAACTCAAGGCCATATTTTTCGGCCACAGCTCGGGCTGCATCTACACCTTGCTGATTCCAGCCATAGTCAGTTCCTTGCTCTGGTACCAAGACCGCGATCGCTTTAAGGTCGGCTGCCGAAGATAATGCAGAAAAACCAAGGCCAAACACAATCAGGGCAGCGGAGATCAACATTTTAGATATTTGAGCAACAAGCGTTTGTCTCATAGACTAATCCTCCTCACCTACTTTCAATTTAAAGTTGTTAAATTTAGTTTACAAACTGTTCAAATTTAGCTTACGATTTTTCTCTAAATCACTAAATTAATGTCGCCGGCACAATCAGTTGCACAAGCGAAACACCGATAAATACTCAATAGTAAGTGTATTCTGGAACCATTTGGTAGATAATTCGAATATATGGAATTCAGAAATCGTAAATTCGAACAATGATTCTACATGCAGACAAAATGGCACTATTTGCGGAAGTGGCTAGAGCGGGTAGTTTTACAGCAGCCGCAACAAAAATGGGGTTACCTAAATCAACCGTCAGCGAAAGAATTACGCAATTAGAAAAACGCCTTGATACCCGACTACTAAATCGTTCAACCCGACGACTAAGCCTTACCTGGGCTGGTGAGCGATACCTCGAAAAATGCCAAGCGTTGTTGGATATCCTAGGTGAAGCTGACGAAACTATTCAACAAATCAAAGCAGAGGCAAATGGCGAATTACGCATTACTGCTGCTGGCCGCTTTAGTGAGATGGCCCTACCAGATCTACTAGTACATTTCCAAGAACTATATCCAAAGGTCACATTTGACATAGTCGTTGAGGACGAACCCCTAGATATCATTGAGAATGGTTTTGATATAGCCTTTCGTACAGGTGATCTTAAAGACTCTTCGCTCGTCAGTTACCAATTATTAGATAACCATAAATTCCTAGTTGCGAGCACAGAGTATCTCTCTGAACATCCAATTAATACATTTGAAGATCTTTCTAGCGCGAGAGCGATTATTCATCCTGGATATCCCATCTGGAAAATGTCTGATCAAAGCCGGACCAAAATCGTACGACCAAAACCATCTGTAAAAGTAAATAATATGATATTCGCTCGTAACTTATGCGAGAAAGGTGGCGGAGTGACAGTGTTGCCCGAAGGCTTAATTAAGCCGCAGCCAGGAACGCCTAGAATGACTCGAGTTCTCCCGGACTGGGACATTGAAGCAAATGCACTATACATGGTTTATTCGAGTCGTAAACATAACACGCCCGCATTTAAAGCGTTCACATCTTATGTAATCGAAAAGTACTCACACTTCTATAATAACCTCAACTAAATAAGCATACTTTAGACATGCACAAGCTCTTACAAACTCCTTGTTGTTATTAGCCTGAAGGGTCAGTTGCACCATCAAGCACTTTGCGAGCATCAACTAATAACTTGGCCCTCCTCTTACGAAGAGATTCGATCTCTTCTTGGGAATATGCATATATGCCCTGACCCGTTTTCATCCCCAAATTCCCAGAAATAACCTTTCCTCGAATCATGTCACTAACATCAGACCTATCACAAAGATCTTTGTTGAGATAACTGCCAACGGCTTCATATATATCCAGACCTGCCATATCAAGCAATGCCATTGGCCCAATCACTGCCAGCTTATAGCCTATGCCCCACGATACGCAGGTATCCAAGTCTTTAGCATCTATAACGCCGTGATCCACTAAGTCTATGCATTCTCTAAGTAAGGCATAGAGCACACGATTCTCAACAAATCCGGGTATATCTTTTTTTACAACTACTGGAATTAGCTTAAGTCTACGAATACAAGTAGTCATAGCTTCTACTACATCTGGTGATGTAGATTTTCCCGCGATAACCTCTATCATAGGAATAATATGTGGTGGATTAGACCAATGCATGCCCACAAACCTACTTGGTTTAATTGCTCCCTCCTGTAATTGACTAACTGGAATACCCGAAGAATCACTCGCCAAAATACAATCTTGAGATACGATTAACTCGAGCTCCCTGAACAGGGCTACCTTTAGCTCTAGGTTTTCAGGAATAGTCTCTATAACCAAATCAGCATTACTTACACATTCTTGGAGACTAGAAGTCAAAGTTATATCGGTCCGAATATCTTGGCCAGCCCCCAATGACTGCAACACTTTTCTTGCTACTTTTATTTTGTCATCGGCCTGCCCGCGAGCCTCTTCATCAGCATCATAAGCGGAAACTGATATACCACCGCTCGCTAGGGTTGCCACGATTCCAGGCCCCATCGTACCTAGCCCAATAACAGCTGCGCGCTTGATATTGTGTAGTGCTGGCATCAGCTTAATATGACAAGACTATGCAGCAACAACACGTTGATATGCTGGTAGCCCTGAAATAACCTTATGCCAGCGATTTAATTCTGGTAATTCCGGAAGTATTACCGGAAAACCTAGGCACCGGTTGCAGATAGGCCCTAGCGCTATATCAGCGATAGTCATATGACTGCCTGCTAGCCATTCATTAGATTTCAAGTGACTATTCAAAATCGTCAAATGCATACCCAAGCTTTCAGCCATTGAAGATAAATTGGAGCTACGCTCCTCTTCGGGTTTTTTTGTTTCTTTAAAAACCTCTACGTAATTAGCATTCAAAGAAGCCAATAACCAATCCATCCAAGTTTCACATTGAGATCGTAACTTCGGGTCAGATGGCAGTAATTCAGACGAGGTCTTGGCGCATAAGTAACGCAGAATTGTGTTTGATTCCCATACGACATGCTCTTGATCAATAAGAGTCGGTACTTTGCCAGTAGGGTTCAAACTTAAGTAAGATGAGTCGCCCGTATTTCCAAACTGCCGACCATAATCCTCCCGAGTGTATTCCAGATCAAGCTCTTCAAGCAGCCATAAAACCTTTTGAACGTTACCAGATGTTTTTCTACCTAGTAATCTCAGCATAATTTTGTTCCTCAGTAAGTAAATATCATAATTGCTAGCTCGACACCTATAATGGCTTATATGCAATTGCGTCCATTTCAATCTTAGTGCTAATTGCCGCTCGCGCCTCTACCGTAGTTCTCGCAAGTAACCCTTCTGGAAAATATTCGGCGAAGGTTCTGTTATAACGCCCAAAGTCGCGAGCGTCCTCCAAAAAGACTGTGATCTTAACAATATTTTCCAGATCCGCACCATCACACCGTAGAACTCGACGAATTGATTCTATTGTTGCCCTACACTGCTCTTCAATTGTGCCATCACACATTTTTCCATCTGCATCCTTTGCGACTTGTCCAGACACAAATATGTAATCTCCGGCACGTACAGCTGGATGAAATGGAAGGTTCGGATTCTTTTCCCCAATCGGATGAATGTTTACTTTGTTATCTCTCTTTGTTACTACCGACATAGCAATTATCTCCTTACGAAATTCTAGCAGTACGACTACCAGACCGATGTCTCGATGATATCAACACCTCGCTGGCGATCAATAATATAAATCAATCCACGTTCGTCTATAGTCACGTCATTAGTAGATGCTAGACCATGACCAGATGGCGCGTCAGGCTCAAAAAAGCCTATTTCCCTGGGCAAAAAAGGATCGGAAACATCAACTAATCGAAGCCCTTTCGCGAACCAGGCGAACGGAATTACAGTACCAGTTATTTTCTCGGATGGCTGGTGACAACCCATCATAGGTGGTTGTGGTTCACCGTCTATATCTAAATCCGGAACTTGAAATGTTGAAATTGGGACCGGGTTAGACTCATTCGTAATATCGAAAATCCAGGTAAACGCAGGGGCAGCGTCCCATAGTTTTGCCACATCTTCATCGGCTACAATCATGACATCTCTACCCTTAAGTCGCTCGGGCATTGCCAAACAAGTATGTGTTGGATGAGGAAACACGGAGCTAGTGTTAACGGCGGATACTAAGGTCGGTCTTGACATATCACTGATGTCAAGAATAAAAAAACCGTGGTGCCAATAACTGACATAAAGCCGATCCCCTCTTCGCAATGGATGATGACAACGTGGTGGAACCCAACTATCCCATGGGTACGGCTCCCCGCCTGCCTCCCACTGCCCTGGAATCCACCAACGGCCGACCTCTTGTGGACTACTAGGGTCAATCAAATCCAAAATCATAACGATGTTACCAATGTAACCTTCGACAGTCGGTGAGATATACGCATATCGGCCGTCAAAACTATATCTATGTACTCCTCGGCCTCCAGTTGTCCATTTCGTAATCAGAGACGGATCAGCGGGTTTACTTACGTCATATATTGCTATACCACCTCCGAATTCCTGAGAGCCTTCCGTTCCCAATCGCTCATGATTGACCAACATAATGTCATTAAAAACCCGGACTTTATGGGAATGCCACCCTTTAGGCATACCTATACGGGCCACTTCTCTGGGATGAGCAGGATCCGATATGTCAAATAGGCTGGTCCCTGCCGGCTCATGCATATGCCCAACAAACAAGGTATCACCATCAACCCATACCTGGCCTCCTCCTGGGCAATCAATATGAGCTACATGCGATGTATTCTTAACTCTTGGCATAAATTCTCTTCAACCCTATCAAAATAGCTTACTGTTTATTTGAACCATTTCTCAGCCCAACTGCCAAAAACGTCTCAGCGGTCGAGTCTAACTATCTCGCCTGAACCAGTCTTCCCAAATTTCGAGTAGAAACCCAATGTCTTAAGTGTAGGCTCATCGCTGGCAACGAATAGTATCGCCCTATCTGTTTGAGATCCATTGACGTGCTCACACCAATGCCCCCCTGGCACCGCAACAGTATCGAATGGAGCCCAATCAAATCGTTCCCCGTCAATCATGCTATAACCCGACCCTTCTAATGGGGCTAATAGTATCGATGCATTTTGCTTCATAGGAAGAGTTTGCTCACCAGGTCGGAGCATCTGAGCAAAGAAAGTCATCGTATTGTAAATTGGCCTGCCGCGCAAAGGATCAACGTACTCAATCAGTATGCCTTCAAATGGATCACCTTCCCAATCCTTGTACCGATCAAGCAACTCTAACATTTGCTCCCATCTGTAGACATACATTGGTGAAGCATTGCCCGTGCCCCGCTGGTGTGAAACAAATCTTGGCAAGAATCCGCCTTGGCCATAAATTTGTTCTGAGTAATTTGTGCAAAACCGCTCCGACTGCATCCGTTTAGAGACAATTACACCCTCCTCTTCTTCTGTGTAGTCGTGTTCAAAATGTAAAGAATTTAATGCTTCTGCCAATGGCAAATCGAGCACACTTAGATTAATTGCCGGTTCCGCCCCTTCATTCCCATGATTATGCCAAGTATCGTGAGGTGTTAGCACGAGATCTCCTGGCCCAAAAACAATATTCTCCCCCTCCACTCCGGTAAAGTTTTGATTCCCAGTTAAACCTAAACGGATTGCATTAGGAGAATGCCGATGTGGCGGCATGATCTCTGTTGGATCGTTTAGTCTATATGCCATATAGAGTGTAGTTACAGTCGCCCTACTCGGAGCAAGACCGGGATTAACTAACACGAGAGAACGACGTTCAGAATTCTCCATCTTGATAAGTTCGGCCGAACGATATAACAAGGGCTTGATAGCATTCTCATAATTCCAGCTAAATGGAATAGCCTTGCGCTTATCCATCACTTGCTGGTCTTCATCGTGATCAGAACTTGCATCAATCGCCCAGTAGGGCGCCATATTGCTCTTGTATACATCACGATGAAGGCTATCTAATGCTTCCACACGTTCAATTTCCCTTTTTGTATTGACCATATTCTCCTCCATGATTTACCTACATTGTCTTTTGGGAAATCTAGAACAACACTCATCAAATTAGTCGCTGATAAGCTAATAGAATCCTTCATGCCACTTTCACTATAACTCAGCAGAAGGCTGGCAGAAAACCCATCGCACAAACCCCCCAATTCTATCGATATTGATAGTACACCATAGCTAGAACGTCTCCAGGTCCGACAAATGGCGATTTTGCAACAGAACTAGCCATGGAACCCAAAATCGATTAATAATAAAATCTGGATACTTTTTCTCTATTCCTTGAATAATTTAATTAGTAGTAAATATAGATTATCAGGAGGGCAGTGGCAGCAATTGAGCTTGGTAGTAGAATACGTCGAGGGGAAGCCATTCCTTGAAAGGATTAGAATAATTGCTGGTAGCGCAATATGAAAATTACCCAACACCATATAGACCACTATAAAACACATGGATATGTGGCAGTCGAAAACTTTTTAACAGCAAAACAACTGGAAGCGATACGCGACGAGCTAAGAGAGCTAATGCCAGGATGGGTTGAATTTTGCGACAACCCAGAAAATGGAAAGCCGCCAAATTGGGATCAGGATGGCTACTTTAACGATGACTCGGAAACAAAATTTCCATACCCAGGAAAAATTCTCAACAGTATGGTAACACATCCAGAATTTCGAGCATTTGCTAAAATGATGGCAAATGGTCAGGATGTTCGTTGTGATGAATCATCCCTAAGTCTAAAATGTCAAGGTCACCCAAGAGATGAAGATCAGGTCATGCATTGTGACTATGGAAATCACACTCTTGCCTATCCACCGGATAATTCTGACTACTGGCAAACTACATTTGTACTCTTTTACACGAATGTCGATCTCAATCATGCTCCAACAGCAATATGCCCCAAAACCTATTATAGTGATGACTACATCCTATCAAGAGTATGTTCACGGGCCGATCGACCTGAGCTCTATGCTAACGAGATAAAAGCAACCGTGTCCGCAGGTTCAGTACTAATGTACAGCCACCGGACATACCATCGCGGAACTAAGTTCTTGAAAGATGTGGGGCGAATTGGCCACTGGATTAGCTATTCTCCAACTGCTTGGCAATGGCTTGGTAGAGACGGACTCTCTAAATCTGGAGGAAATCTCCGGGGACCAGAAATCCTTAGGCCGTGGATGGAGTCGGCAACAGCAGAGGAACGAACAGCAATGGGCTTCCCCCCTCCTGGTCATCCTTACTGGTGCGAGGAAACAATCGCTGGTGTGTCGGCACGTTATCCGGGCATGGATATGACGCCCTACAAACTAGGTAGAGTTAGAGCAAATTAGCCTGGGACAATACCACTAGTCGCTACAACGACAGAATATAGAGAGCTAGTGGCGCAAATGAACAGTCTATTGAGTTTTGGCCCACCAAAAGTCAAATTGGCAACCCACTCAGGAATACAGATACGTCCGAGAAAACGAGCAGATGCATCGTAACAATGGACGCCATCTCTCGCGCTTGTCCAAATGCGTCCTGCTCTATCAACACGGAAACCATCAAACACACAGCCGGGACATTTTAGGAAAACCTCACCACCAGACAATTCGCCATCGGAACTAACCGAAAACCGCCGGATGTGCGGCGCACCATTTTCTTCATCTGATTGACCAGTATCTGAAACATAAAGAAATTCTTCATTGGGTGAAAACGCGAGTCCATTCGGCTGACAAAAGTCATCTGCCACACGCTCTATAGTGCCAATAATTGGGTCAACGCGATAAACATGGCACCCGCCAATCTCGCTCTCGGCCAGATCGCCCTCATAATCATTCATAATTCCATATGTCGGGTCGGTAAACCAAATTGCGCCATCAGACGACACTACAACATCATTAGGTGAGTTGAATCTCTTCCCGCCAAATCGGTCGGCTATAACTGCCTGGCTGCCATCGATTTCAGTGCGCACAACACGTCGCGTCTGATGCTCACATGTAACTAATCGACCGCATCTATCGACGGTATTGCCATTAGCATTATGTGAAAGATGTCTAAATATTGAAACCGAGCTATCGGTCTCATCAAAACGAAGTATGTTGTCATTAGGAATATCAGACCACAATAAATAACGACCCGCTGCAAACCATGCTGGTCCCTCACACCAGCGTCCTCCGGTCCACAATCTCTCAACCCGCGCATGCGGAATGATGCATTCTTCGAAGCGCTTATCCAAAATTTCATACCCAGTTCCTTCAATTTTTCCATACATTGGACTTCTCTCCTCGCCACTCTAGCTTACCCATTCATATATCAAACGTTGCCCAGTGAATTTCCGAATGATGAATTGGTCAGATCTGCTCATAAACTGCTGTTATCAGGCCTCTAGCAACTGTAGTTCCGAACATATTAAAACCACATACAGCCGGAGTTGTGTCTTTATCAATTGGTAACGATGTTACGCTTAACGCATGGACAGAAAACATGTATCGATGCGGCCCATGCCCCGGTGGTGGCGCAGCCCCCAAATAGCCATATAATCCGGCATCGTTACGGAGCTGCTTTGCTGAATCTGGCAAAGTGCTACCATCTTGCGAACCCGATCCCCTATCAAGCTCCATAATGGTCTCAGGAATATCATAAACAACCCAATGCCAAAAACCACTACCTGTGGGTGCATCAGGATCAAAACAGGTGATAACAAAACTCTTTGTTTGAGGCGGCGCTCCTGACCACGATAGCTGTGGCGAGATATCTTGGCCCCCGGCTCCAAAGATCCCAGAAACATGAGGAAGCTCCAAGGTACTCCCATCTACAATATCTCGGCTTTCAACCTGCAATGAAGCAACAGAAGGGAGAAAGTTATAAGGGTTAGTTGGTCTATCCATAGTGTTCTACCTCCAATAAGAGTACATATGGAACTTAACTATAGTTCACTGCTATTAATTACATTACATCCATTTGATTAGACTGGATACTGTAGTAAGACTCCGAAATAATAGACTGCAATCCCTCAACGAAATCACTGCTACTATTGAGGCACGGAATATAGGTAAATGATTCTCCTCCAGCACGTTCAAAAATTTCTCGACCTTCACTATCAATTTCCCATAGAGTTTCTAAACAATCACAAATAAATGATGGACACAGAATTGCAACATTTTTTTTGCCTGCCTGTGGTAGCATCTCCAGCGTATTCGCCGTACTAGGATCCATCCATCTTGGTCCAACTGCTGATACCCTAGACTGGAAACTTATTTGCCATTTGTCTGACGGAATACCGATACGCTCCGCGGTTAAGCGTGCAGTTTTTATTGCGTTAGCTCTATAGCATGCTCTGGAACTTTCACATTCTATACTACAACATTCTGGAGTAACTACGCAGTGAGAGCTCGTAACATCTGCCTTTTGCAACTGTCTCACTGGAAGGCCATGGTAACTAAAAAGCAACATGTCTATGCATTCTGGGAGGTGCTTTTGTATGCAATTTGCTAGTGCCGTAATATAATTATCGTTATCAAAAAACGGATCAACAAACGAAACAGATAATCCTGAAAACTTCTTCCTTATAATGCTCTCTACTTTTTTTCTTGTACTTCCCACAGTTGCGGCAGCGTTATGCGGATAAAGTGGAACTACCACCACTTCTTTGTATCCATCTCTAGAAATTGTGTTCAATACATCCTCTATCGAAGGCTGCTGATAGCGCATGGCAGTGTAAACCCTCCAGCCAGTTCTATCTTGTAGAGCTGACGCAAGACAATGCGTGTTTGTTATCAGAGGGGATCCTTCCGCTGTCCATATCTGCTCATAGAACAATTTCGTACGCTTAGGACGGTATGGAAGTATAAATCCACGTAAAATCAATTGCTGTAATACCTTGGGCAAGTCAATCACATCATCATCTGATAAGAACTCCTTTAAATACTTCTTTATATCACTAATTTCGAGACTCGAAGGTGAGCCCAGATTAACAACAAGTACGCATGGTGAATTGCCGTCAGTCATATCTTTTACCATAAACTTCTGGTTACCAAAAATTCATTTTGATCACACTGTAGATCCAAGCAATTAGATCTATATACTATCGCATAGTATGGTGTGCGCTCTTTCCTAAAAAACCATCGCTTCAGTCGAATTCTACTCGTGTTCAACTTTTGTTACTATAAGAAGGTGATAGGCTCAGACAACTCTACTTAGGCTAATCATTAGCTTAAGACTGAAAACCAGAGACGAACCGAAAACCAAATAAATTCTTGATTATGTCTATCCCAACTTTTATACAATCACCCACAGAAAAAGATTTTGTTCAAAATCCGTATCCGTTTTATCAAGAAGCTCAAGCATCTGGGGATCTATTTTTCTGGAAAGATTATGGCCGTGTTTGTGCAGTTTCGCACAATGCTGTGAATACTATTTTGCGTGATCGGCGCTGGGGTCGGGAAGTGCCATCCGAGCTCAAGAATATATTTTCTGAACATATCAAGCCGTTTATAGAAGTAGATCGACACTCAATGCTTGAGAAGGAGCCACCCGCACATACCCGACTTCGCGGTTTAGTTGTAAGGGCCTTCACAACCAGTGGTATCGCAGCCCTTAAGCAAGAAATTGCCCTACTTTCGAACGAGTTAATTGATAAATTTCCGGATAGGGACTTTGATCTGATAAAAAACTACGGAGAAATCATACCGGTAGTGATTATTACGCGGCTATTAGGTATCCCGGAGTATATGGCTCCACAGCTTTTAAGTTGGTCTCATGATATGGTTGCTATGTATCAAGCTAAGAGAAATCGCGAGATAGAAGATAAAGCAGTGTTAGCAACGATTGAATTTGTGGAATTCTTAAAAGAGCATATAAATCGCAAAAACAATGAACTAGAAGATGACTTATTGTCCCGACTCATTGTGGCTGAAAACGAAGGCGATAAGCTTTCAACAAAAGAGCTTATATCTACGTGTATATTGATATTGAATGCCGGTCATGAAGCGACTGTACATGCAATTGGCAACGGAGTTAAATGCATCCTGGAAAGTGGTTGGAATCCACAAGCATTGCTAGATCCGACACTGGTCAGCGCGACCGTTGAAGAAATTCTCCGATTTGATCCGCCTCTACATAAATTCGAACGCTATGCCTATGAAAATATGCGAGTATTTGGATATGATTTTAAGCGTGGCGATCAGATAGCATTGCTATTAGCAGCTGCAAATAGAGATCCAAAGGCTTTTAGTAGTCCAAAATCTTTCGACCCAACTCGCACTGGCAGCCAACAACTATCACTAGGAGCAGGTATACATTTCTGCGTGGGAGCGCCACTCGCTCGCATGGAGCTTTTAGTCGCCCTGCCAATTCTCTTTGAGCGATGTCCAAATATTGCTATTACTAAGACACCAACCTATTCCAACCGATACCACTTTCATGGCTTAACTGAGTTAGTAGTAAAGCAGAACTAATAATCATAAAAACCAAAGGCTCTAATCAAGAGGGGGCAATTATGTATTACCGAATAACAACGTTTTCATATGTAAAAAACCAGGAAAAAGAAATTCTCGAATGG
>MDTE01093205.1_pt1 | contig 33685 bp, 34 predicted proteins | sample 811231 | NCBI WGS metagenome assembly MDTE01 (sample SAMN05326651, study PRJNA326480) | marine metagenome | isolation source: seawater | place: Indian Ocean: Red Sea | collected 2010
AATTTTCCTGCCCTTCCAACGAATGGCAGCCCTTCTTTATCTTCGTTGAAACCAGGTCCTTCTCCAACCATCATTAAACCTGAAAAACCAGTTCCACTTCCTGGAACCGACAAATTCCTCGTTTTGTGGAGATCACACAAGGTACAAGTTTTTATAGAGGAATCTAAGTAATTTATTTTTGAGATAAAATCTTTAAATGACATCCATTAGGATTTTTAGTCAGTAATTCCTTTGTTTTCAAGAAATGCAAGTGCATCAGATACTTTAATGATTTTTTCAGCTTCCTCATCATTAATCTCTAATGATTCAGAGTCTGATGAAAATTCAGTTTCAATAGCCATAATCATTTCGACTACGTCTAAAGAATCTGCTCCTAAATCATCTACAAAAGATGCGTCAGGGACGACTTCTGATTCTTCTACAGAAAGTGTTTCAACTATAATATCTGTTAATCTTTCATTTACTGTTGCCATAGTTACTCCTTTTTTTGAGATCTACTTTTTTCTAAAATGAAACTTTTCAATACTCCTTTTATAAATTTATCTGAATTTTCTCCTCCGAAAATAAATGCCAATTTTGAAAAATTTTCTACTAATGACTTTATAATATTTTTATCATGAAATGATTCGGCTATTTCTATAAGACCTAATCTTAAAATATTTCTATCAATTACTGCAATCTGAAAAGTAGGATATTCTGTAGCAAGAGAATGGATTTTCTTATCTAGCTTGTTTTTATTTTCTTTTATTTTATTTATATTATTTAAAATAATTTCAAGATTTACAGATTCTACAGAATAATTCTTAGAAATTCTTTGAATAACTTTATCATAATCATTTCCATTTAAATCTATTTCAAATAAAGATTGAAGAGTGATAACCCTATCAATTTGTTCTTTATTATTTGGAAATCCCAAGTTGTTTTCTTCGATTTGAGACACAGAATAATCATCGAATTGTCCCTCTACCATAATGTTTAAATCATCACTATCTTCATTCTTCTCAACTTGAGTATTTTCAGGAAGTTTTTTAATTGTTTCTTGAGAAATTGAAGTCATAAATTTATTTTTTTATTTTATTGGCAGATTCATAATCACTTATATTAATAAGTTCAAATTCTCCAGGAATTCTTTTGATAAGATTTGTTAAAATTTTACCTGGACCTATTTCAAGAAATGTATTACACCCTTCATCTATTAGATAATCTAAAGTTTTAGACCATTGTACACATGATTTCATCTGATTAATTAATTCTTCTTTTAATTCTTCCCCTTTCTCAATAGGTTTTGCTTTTACATTGCTAATGATGGGGAACTGTGGATCAGAGAAATTTAATGAATCTAGCATTTCAGTTAACCCATCTACAGCAGGTTGCATAAGTTCAGAATGAAAAGCGCCAGAAACTGGTAAATTGACAACTCTTTTAGCTCCTCTAGCATTCAGAAGGTCTATCGCTCTAGCTAAACTCATATGATTACCGCTTATAACAATTTGAGAACTAGAGTTAATGTTGGAAGTGTATGTACCTGTTTCCCTACATACTTCTTCTACTGTAATTTCATCAATTCCAATTATGGCAACCATGCCACCTGGGTTTTTGTCACATGCGATTTGCATTAACCTTCCTCTTTCTACTACCAGTTTGATAGTTTCATCTATTGTTAGAGCTCCAGAAGCAGCCAATGAAGTGTATTCTCCAAGGCTGTGCCCCGCAGTATAGTTAATTTTAAATGAATTTTCTGTTATCTCATTTAAGTAAGCCAAACATGCTAATGAAGTAGCAGTAATTGCTGGTTGAGCATTTCTAGTTTCATTAAGTTCTTTTTCTGGACCATTAAAAATTATTTTAGTTAAATCTCTGCCAAGAGCATCATTTACTTGAGTATACACATCTTTAGCTGCTCTACTTTTTTCTATGAGATCTTTTCCCATTCCTACGAATTGAGATCCTTGGCCTGGAAATAGTAATACTGGATCTGATTTTAAAGAAGTTTGATTAGTCATATTTATGATTGAGTTTGATTAGAGTTAGTATCTACACTATTTATTACACCAATGTATCTTCCTCTATAATGCCCACAATGAGTACAAGCCCTGTGAGGCAATGTTTTTTCTGGACATGCAGGACATTTTATTAAACTTATCCTACTTAATCCTTGATGGGCTCTTTTTTTTCTAGTTCTAGATCTAGAATGTTTCTTTTTTGGTAGTGGTGCCATAATAAATTTTTTATTGATTTCGTATTAATACGAAGGAATTATCGTCCTAAATGATTTTTTTTTCAAGTAATTTTTAACTCTTTATATTACAGATACATGAATAAAGATAGAATAATTGTTTTTTTTTGTATTTTCCTCTCTTAAATTTGTTTAATTGGTAAAAGTGACTTTGTTATGTAGATTTTTATTTAAAGATTTAGTTAGTATTTAGATATCTTTATTTAATAAATAGAATAAATATAGAATTATTTCACTATTGTAGGCAGTAAATGAAGAATCGAGTAATAGGAATAGATCCAGGTTTATCAAGCACAGGATATGGAATTCTAGATTTTAACAGAGATAAATTTAAACCTTTAGAAGGTGGAGTTGCTAAAACAGTAATATCAGATAATTTGGAGACAAGACTAAAATCTATTTTTGACGATATTAGAGAGGTTGTTATTGAATATAAACCTAAAATAATGGCGGTAGAAGATCTTCATTCAAGATATAGAAATTTGAAAACGGCTATAATAATGGGACATGCAAGAGGTGTAGTTTGTTTAGTAGCTTCACAGTTTGATATACCTGTATTTCATTATCAACCTACTCAGATAAAAAATATTATAACTGGATCTGGTAGAGCTGATAAAATTCAAATTCAAAGATCAGTATCAAGATTATTAAATTTAAATTTTGATAGTCTTAATGAACATGTAGCTGATGCCTATGCTGCAGCGATATGTTATTCAATGATGTTTAATAATGTATCCTATAAATAAGGAAGGTTTTAATTGATTAGTTATTTGAAGGGTTCTTTAAGAAAATTACCACTAAGTAATTCTAAATTGGAAATTCTTGTTAATGGAATAGGTTATGAAGTACTATTACCTGTTTTTGTTTTTGAATCTCTTCACTTAAAACAATTAGAAATAAATGACGAAATAGAATTAGAGATTTATTATCATGCTACTGAAAGAAGTCCAAAACCAACACTAGTAGGATTTAATTCTATTCAGGAGAAGAATTTTTTTGAACAAATTATTCAAGTAGAGGGTGTAGGTCCTCAAAAAGCTGTGAGAGCATTGATTTTTCCTATTCACGTGATTGCTAGAGCTATAGAGACTGAAGATGTGCATACACTTACTCAAATGCCTGGCATAGGTTCAAGAGCTGCTCAGAAAATTGTTGCGACTCTTAAAGGAAAAGTAGGTGATTCTACTTCTGCTTTAATAGAAAGTAGTATACATAAATCAGATGATACTGATATAGATGAAAAATTAAATTTAAGGAAAGAGGCTTCTACTATTCTTGTTAATCTAGGGTATAAAGAACAAGAAGCTATTCGTAGTATAAATGAAGCTATGGAAAATAATTCTGATTTAGAAAATGATTTAGAAGGTTTAATAAGAGAAATATTTAAGAAAAAACAAGATATTAGTAATTAGTTGGGTAAGTTTTGTCAAGAGAAGAAATAATAAAAAATTTGGATACACAAGATTTAGAAAATCAAAATGATATAGAAGAGCTTTATCAATCTATAAATTTGAGACCAAAAAATTTATTAGAATATGTTGGTCAAAAATCTGTTGTAAATAGTCTGCAAACGGCTATGAAAGCTGCTAAAAATAGAAAGGAACCTTTGGAACATGTGCTTTTTCATGGACCCCCTGGATTAGGAAAAACTACTCTTGCGCATGTTATAGCAACAGAATCTGGTTACAAAATAATCCATACTTCTGGCCCTAGCTTAGAAAGGCCAGCTGATATGGTTGGATTATTGTCTAATCTTAATTTTGGAGATGTACTTTTTATTGATGAAATACACCGTATATCAAAAGGTGTAGAAGAATATATGTATTCTGCTATGGAAGATTTTAAAGTGGATTTTATAACTGGATCAGGAACATTTGCAAAGACTCTTTCTTTTCCATTACAGAGATTTACTTTAGTGGGGGCCACTACAAGAGCAGGAATGTTATCTTCTCCTCTTAGAGACAGATTTGGTTTAACTTACCATGTTGATTATTATTCTCATGAAGAACTTAGTCATGTAATAAAAAGATCATCAGAATTATTAGGAATCAAAATAACCGAAGAAGGATCATATGAAATAGCAAATAGATCTAGAGGTACTCCTAGAATTGCTAATAGATTACTAAGAAGAGTTCGAGACTATTCTGAAGTACATGAAAAAGGAAATATTGATAAAAATATTTCTCAGAAAGCTTTAGAATCAGAAGGTGTAGATGAGTTGGGCCTAGATAGGCTAGATCGAGAATATTTGAAAACTTTGTTAGTCAATTATAAAGGTGGCCCAGCAGGCATAGAAGCTTTGGCGGCTACGATAAATGAAGAATCTCAGACATTAATAGATGTCGTAGAGCCTTTTCTTCTTAAGATAGGATTTGTTGTTAGGACTCCTTCAGGTAGAAAAGCAACCGAAAAAGCTTATTCATATTTAAATATTAGTAACAAAAAATCTGACCAGGCTCAGCTTTTTTAGATTTTTAATCATTTAAATCGTCAAAAGAAGATTGATGTTTTGCCCATAGATTTGAATATAATCCTTTGTTTTTCATTAACTCTTCATGTGATCCGACTTCTAATATCTTTCCTTTATCCAAAACAATTATTTTATCTGCATTTTTAATTGTTGATAATCTATGTGCAATAATTATGCCTGTTCTGTTTTCTAAAACTTTTTCTAAAGCTTTTTGTATTTTTAATTCAGTGTAACTATCAATATATGCCGTAGCTTCATCTAAAATAAATATTTTAGAATCACAGACCAATGCTCTTGCAAAACTAAGTAATTGCTTTTCTCCAATAGATAAATTAGAGCCACCTTCATATAAGTGAGTGTCATATTGATCTGGTAATCTGCTTATGAATTCATGAGCTCCTACACTTTTGCTTGATTCAATAATTTTTTCATTAGATGCATTAGTTCTGTATCTAATGTTTTCTAAAACAGTACCAGAAAATACTATTGGGTCTTGAAGTACCATACTTATATTTAAACCTAATGAATCTTGAGAAACTGTTCTAATATCTTGATTGTCGATTAAAATTTCTCCATCCCATATTTCATAAAATCTGTGAATTAAAGCAGCAATACTAGTTTTTCCTGATCCTGTAGGGCCAACAAGACCTACTGTTTCATTTTTTTCTATAGAAAGATTTATATTTTTTAAAATTTGATTGTTATCTTCATACCCAAAATTTACATTTTTAAGTTGAATACTTCCATTTTCTATTCTTAATGGTTTTGCATTTGGGGTATCTTTTATTTCAACAGGTAACTCTAATAATTCAAAAATTCTATGACCAGAAGCCATAGCTCTTTGAACAACACTATAATGCATAGTTAGTGTTCGAATAGGATCAAAGAGTCTTTGTATATACAGTAAACATGCAACCATAATTCCGATTTCTATTGATCCATTTACTACTAAATATCCTCCAGTTACTATAATTATAGCCATAGATAATCCTGTTAAAGATTCCACAGGAGGCATTATTCCAGCTCCAAATTTAGCTGCTTTATTTTGTTTGCTTAGGCTTTCAGCTATTTTTTCATTGAAGATTTCTTGATTCTTGGGTTCTCTGTTTAATGATTGGGTAACCCTTACACCGTTGAGGTGTTCATTTAATACGCCTGAAACTATAGATCTGGCTTTGCTAGCATCTAGAAAAGCTTTTCTTGCAAGTGGTAGCCAAAAAATTCTTACTAAAATTAGCATAGGTAGAACTATTAAAATCATTAATCCCATGATCCAATTTAAAGTGATTAAAATTATTGCTACACATATCAATGTAAGAATGTCTGCAATTGAATGAATTCCAGCTTGAAAAAGCTCCTGAAGAGCTCCTACATCACCTTGAACTCTAGACATTAATCCTCCATATTTAGTTTTATCAGAAAAAGACATCGAAAGTTTTTGTAAATGGTTAAACATTTTTGTTCTTATATCAAAAATTACATTTTCTCCTATTTTCCCCAAAAGTTTTTGTTGAAAATAATTTGAGAATAAATGTATGAATGATGCAATCATTAGAACCAAGAACATAATATTTAAAGAAAAAAAGTCTTTTTCAGAAATAGCATTATCAATAGTGATTTTTACTAATATTGGAATAGATATGACTACACCAGCAAATAACAATACAGCAATAAGACCACCAAATACTTTTCTTTTATAAGGTTTTAAGTATTTAATGAATTTATTTAAAACTTCTTGATCATAAGAAGAAATTACTTCTAAACTATCTTCAAGAAATTTTGCTTTTTTCTCTATTTTTTTTGTTTTTGACGATTTATTAATACTGATCATGTTAAAGATATTTCTTTTTCATATTTTGGATGTTGTATTTCAGATATGGTTTTATAGATGCCTTCTTCTTTTAATAATTGTTGTGGGGTTCCTCTTTGAGAAATTTCTCCTTTATCAAGAACGATAATTTCATTGGCATGTTCTAAAGAATCTATTCTATGTGAAATGATAATTGTGATTTGAGATGAAATAGATTCTTCTAAATGTTCACGAATTTTTTTATCTGTAATTGAATCTAATGCACTTAATGAATCATCAAAAATAACAATGGAAGGTTTTTTAAGTAAAGTTCTGGCTATAGAGAGCCTTTGTTTTTGTCCTCCAGATAATGAAACTCCAAATTCTCCTACAATTGTTTCATATTTTTCAGGAAGAGATTCTATAAAATCATGTATCTCTGCAATTTTAGAGCATTCAATTATATTAGCCATTTCTGAGTTAGGCATTCCATATGAAATATTGTCTTTTATAGACATGTTGAAGAGAAATGTGTTTTGAGAAATAAGCCCTATTTCTCTTCTCAATTCACTAATATCTATACTTCTTATATCGATATCATTAATAGTTAATGATCCAGATTCAATATCATAAAATCTTGGAATTAATTGAGCTAGAGATGATTTTCCAGACCCAGGAGGACCAATAATTCCTAATATTTGATTTGAATTGGCTTTGAATGAGATTTTGTTAAGTATTGTTTTTTCACTATTATGGTCAAATTTGAATACAATATTTTTAGCTTCAATTGTTTTGATTTTATTTATTGATTTAGGATTATTTATATTCCTAATATTTGGCTCTTTGTCTAATATTTCAAATAATCTTAAACCACATGAAGTAGCTCTTGCGTAAGCATTAATCATCATTCCTATCATTCGAACTGGCCTTTGAAGTATACCTAGATATATCAATGATTGTGTCATTTCACCTAGTGTTAAAGATCCTGAAATAACTTGAATACCGCATATCCATATTACTAATGACCAAGTAATCAGAAAAAAGAATCCAATTAGAGATTGTCCTAATGAAGAAACTTCTATTGATTTGATAGTAAGATCTGTTACATTTTTGTGAGATGAACTAAATTTTTTAATTTCGTGATTTTGGCCTCCAAATGCTCTTACTACTCTTACTCCGATTAAATTTTCTTGTAACTTAGTGTTAAGGTCGGAATAAAATTGTTGTATTTGGGTCCAAATCTTTCTCAAACGTAGACGTGTAGTTGTTGCTAGAGATGCAGTAGGAATAATGAAAATAAGACTTAATAATCCAATTCTCCAATCAACAGATATCAAAAGGATACCTCCGAAAATCATTAGTAATAAGATTTCTAAAGTTCTGAGAAAACCAGTTCTTACAAACATGCCTACTCCTTCAATATCAAGTATTCCTCTAGACATCAAATTTCCAGAATGAATTTTGTCATGAAAAGAAAATGATAATGATTGTAGTTTTTTATGAAAATCACTTCTTAAACTTGTTGTGATATTATTTCCAATTTTTTCACCATAATATTGAATTAAAAAACCAAATAATCCTCTTGTCATGCTAGTAATGATGATCAAAATTCCGATTAAATAAAGACCATTAAAATTGGAGTTTTCAGATGATATGATTTCTATAGATTTATCTATTCCATTACCTAGTAAAATAGGTAAGAATAATTGTGAAATTACTATCCCAAGTACTCCTATTACTCCCAAAATAATGTATTTTTTATATATAAAACACATCTTTGTGATTCGTTTTAGAACTTCGAATTCTTTTTTATGTGATAAATGTGAAAGATTATCTCCAATATGCAATAGTTGTTTTGCATGGGCGATTCGTTCTGCTATGTGAGGATTAGGAATATGAGGTTTTGGAAAATGCATTTTATCTTTTATATATCTGAGAAGATATAATAAATTACAGGATATCTTTTTTACTATACTTTTTCGTGTAAGTTTTTAAAAAAATAATATTTTTATATGAAATCTGTCGAATTTAAAACTCAAATAGCTAATTTTCAATATTCTGAAATATTAAAATTTATAGAAAGCCAATCTTTCCCAGTAGGATGGAAGGAAACTAATTTTTTAAAAGAATTAAGAAAAAAAAATTCAGTTTATTTTATTGCCTATGATATACCAGATAAAATTAGAAATTTTCATGAACATAAAAAGGTTTTACTAAATAATAAAATTATTGTTGGTTATGCTGGTGTTTGGTTTCATAAAGAATTTTCAGAGATTGTTTCCGTAGCAGTTTTACAAAATTTCAGAAGATTAGGAGTGGGGAATTTACTAATAAATGAATTAATTGATTATGTTAATTCTAATAAGAAAGTGAAAATGATTAATTTAGAAGTTGGGAAAAAGAACTTTAAAGCAAGAAGTTTATATAAACAACTAGGTTTTAAAGAAAATGGGTATAGAAGAAAGTACTATTTACATGATGGTGATGATGCGATTTTAATGAGTCTTAAGATTAATTATTGAATGAAAATTCTCTTAAAAGAGATTCTAATTCTTTTTCAGTTTTCTTATCTATTGATGGAGTAGGCAACCTAGTATCAGGTGTGCTTATTATTCCTCTTCTGAATAAAATGTGTTTTCGGATACTCAAACTTATACCTTGTTGATTCTCATATCTAATTAATGGTAGCCATTTAAAAAATAATGATTTTGCATCCTTAATATTGTTGTTTTTAAATTCTTCATATGTTTTTACTAGAATTTCAGGATAAGCAAATCCCGTCATTGTTCCAATAGCACCTCTCATCAATTCTTCAATAAGAAATGCTCCTCCTAAACCTCCAAAAATTCCTATTTGATTAGATGTTTTTGATAATATCTCGGAAATTTTTTTAGGAGTTGGAGGATCTTCTAATTTAATAAATTTTATTTGTGGAACTTCAATAGTAATTTTATTGATAAACTCAGGAGTTAAATTCACTCCAGTTTCTTGTGGTAAGTCTTGTAGAACTATAGGTAAGTTATGATCTTTAGAGATTTCTTTAAAGAATTTTAATAAAATTCTTTCATTAGTCTTTGCCATTTTAGGTGGAGAACAAAGTAAGTAATTAGCGCCAAAATCATTTGATTCTTTGATTCTTTTGGAAACTATTTCAATACTTTCTCCGCTTACTCCTACAGTTATAGGAATTTGATTGGTTACTTTTTTTGAAACATGACTAATTACAGAATTTCTTTCTTCTTCTGTTAATCTATGAGCCTCTCCCATTACTCCCATGATTACAATTCCTTGACAATTGCTTTCTATAGATAATTTAACAAGATTATCTATAGATTCTAAATCAATATTTGATTTTTTATTGAATGGAGTAGGCATCATGAAATGAATACCTTGAATTGAATTAGTAATCATATAATTAGGTGTTTAATCCAGGCTCAGAGTTGTCATAATCGTAGTTTTTGTTTAAATCTACAGAACTTAATTCCTTCTCAGGAACTTCTTCTTCTGGGTAAATTGCATTTACAGGACATACAGGTTCACATGCAGCACAATCAATGCATTCTTCAGGATTGATAAATAACTGATTGTCTCCTTTTTTGGAGTATATGCAATCTACAGGACAAACATCAACGCAAGAGCCATCAAGTAAATCTTTACAAGCAGAAGTAATGATATAAGTCATTTTTCCTCAACATTAATCTTTTTTAATAGATAATAATCAAGAATTTAATTTCCGCAACCACAACCTCCACCTCCACAGCCACAACCTCCACCTCCACAGCCACAACCTCCACCTCCGCAACCTCCACCTGAAGGTAGGTTAGGGTTAGTAATTATAAATCCAGAGCGATGAAGACCCTCTACATAATCAATGTTAGAACCAGTGATAAGAGGTAATGTTCCGGGATCTATTAAAGCTTTAAAATCACCAAGGTCTACAATAGTGTCATCTTGACTAGGGTTGTCTTCTAAACCAAAAGCATATCCAGGAGAACCATGTTCATTAGAAGTCATTTGGATTCTTAAATAGGAATTGTTAAGTTCTTGTTCTTCAATTACTTCTTTAATTTTTGAAGTAGCTGTTTCAGTCATATCTATAAGGACAGTAGACTCTTTTTCCATTTGTAACTCCAGTTAATATTAAAGTATTTATGATCTTAATATTATAGATTATACATGAAAAATTTTCATTAAATAGTGTGCTTTTTTGTTATTAAATACTGGTTAACTTATACTGGTTAACGAAAAACTATTTTATTGTTAGAAGTTGTTACTGATTTCGAAATAAATATTCTTGAATATATTTTTAAAGGAAGGTGATTAATGGATGATCTAGATTATAAAATTCTTTCAATGTTAAAGAAAAATGGGAGACTTTCTAATGCTAACATGGCAAGGACTTTGAAAGTTAGTGAAGGGACAGTAAGAAGAAGATTGAAGAAAATGACAGCTGATAATATTATCAGAATTTTTGCTGTTCCTAATCCTCATAGTATAGGTTTAAATTCTGAAGCTCTAATTGGAATCCAAACAGATCCAGATAAAATTGGAATAATTACTAACCATGTCTCGAAGTTAGATCAAGCTACATGGGTTGCACAAACTACGGGAACTTATGATATATTTTTGTGGGCTGCTGTGGAATCCACTGAAGAATTAGGAAAATTTATCAGAGATAGCGTAGGTACCATAGAAGGTGTGCGTAGAACTGAAACATTTGTTAATCTGAAAGTTGTAAAAAGAGGACATGGTCCCATAGATTAATAGGAGAAAATAATGGAACAATCTTCAATTGAACATTCTACACATTTAGGTTTGAAAAATAATCTTTCTATATTAGGAGAAAAACAGAATTCTTTATTAGAATCAATTTTTACTAATATTGGGTGGAAATCAAAGCTATTAGTTATTATTGCTTTTTTAATTTTTGAGACGATTTTAGCTCAGATAAAATTTTTTCTCCCAGATAATCCAGTTCCAGTTACTATGCAAACATTTGGAGTGTTAATGATGGGAAGTGTTTTGGGATGGAGGCTTGGTTTAATTACTATTTTTTCATATGTATTTTTGGGAATTATGGGGGCTCCTATTTTTCAAAGTTGGAATGGTGGTTTTAGTTATTTTTTTGGTGCTACTGGAGGATATATAGTAGGGTTTTTCCTTGCTGTGCCTATAATGGGATTTTTATCTCAAAGAGGTTGGATTAGAAGTAAAGCACTATGGGCAATGTTGATAGGAAATATTGCAATATATATTCCTGCGGTAATTTGGTTAAGTATTGGAATGTCATTTTTTGACTTTAGTTGGCCTAAAAGTGATCAACTTTTATCTCAAGCAGTTTATCCTTTCATAATTGGTGATTTATTGAAAATGGTTTTTGCTGCATTAATAACAGGTTTATTGTGGCAGGTAGTTGATTCTAGAAAATTAAAGTAATTATGGAGCGTCAATAAATTGTATAAGGATATTGGTTGTGGAGAAGTCAGAGAGAAAGATGAAGGAAAAATTTTTCGTTTTGCTGGCTGGGTTCATAAGAGGAGAGATCATGGCTCTCTCATTTTTATTGATTTGAGGGATTCAAAAGGTATTATTCAAATAGTTTTTGATCCTAGCAAATCTGTAGATTCGCATAAGATTGCATTATCTTTAAGGTCTGAATGGGTTATTGAAGTTAAAGGAAGTGTAAAAAAAAGAATCAAAGGTGCTGAAAATCCAAATTTACTAACAGGAAAAATTGAAGTCATTGCCACAGAAATAAAAATCTTAAATAAATCCAAAACTCCTCCTTTTGAAGTAAATGAAGATATAAATATTGATGAAAATTTAAGATTGAAATACAGATATTTGGATTTAAGAAAGCCTAAAATGCAAAAAAATATTAAAACTAGGCATATTGTAACTAAAGCAATTTGGGATTTTCTTCATGAGAAAGATTTTATTCAAATAGAGACACCTATCCTTATCAAGAGTACCCCAGAGGGAGCTAGAGACTATGTTGTTCCTAGTAGAGTTCATCAGGGAAATTTTTATGCACTTCCTCAATCACCACAGCAAATGAAGCAAGTATTAATGGTATCTGGTTTTGAAAGATATTTTCAAATTGCTAGATGTTTTAGAGATGAAGATTTAAGAGCTGACAGGCAACCTGAGCATACTCAACTTGATTTTGAAATGAGTTTTGTAGAGCAAGATGATGTTTTAAATTTAGTTGAAGATTTATATAAGTATCTTATAAGAAAAATTTCCCCTAATGCAGAGATTCCTGAAAAATTTCCTAGAATAAGTTTTAAAGAGTCTATGGATCTTTATGGAACAGATAAACCAGATTTGAGGTTTGATTTAAAGTTGGTTGACTTAACAGATGTTTTTTCTAATTCTGATTTTGGAGTTTTCAATAAAACAATTGATTCTAATGGAATTATTAAAGGTTTGGTGGCTCCAGGTTGTTTTTCTTATTCACGTTCTCAAATCTCAGAATTGAACCAGTTAATTGTAGAAAATGGAGGTCCAGGAGTTTTTACTTTAACTAGAACAAATAAAAAGAATAATGATTTAGAAGTTCAAGATATTAAATCAGCATTTAGTAAATTCGTAAATATAAAGAAATTAAAGGAAAGTATATTAATTAGTAAATGTGAAGAAGATGATCTTTTATTAATTTGTGCTGGATCTGAAAAAATTGTAAATCAATCTTTAAGTTTATTAAGAAACAAAATTGCTGAAGATTTGAATTTAATAAAAACAGATTCATTTTCATTTGCCTTTATAGTGGATTTTCCGTTATTTGAGTGGAATCTTGATGAAGAAAAATGGGATGCTATGCACCATGTTTTTACTTCCCCTAAAGATGAACACATAAAATATTTAGATTCAAATCCAGGAGACATTATTGGACAATTGTTTGATTTAGTTTGTAATGGGGTAGAATTAGGCTCAGGAAGTATAAGAATTCACAATAGGGAAGTCCAAGAGAAGGTATTTAATATTATTGGATATTCATCTAGTGAAGTTTCAGAAAGATTTTCAACAATATTGGAATCTTTTGAATATGGCGCCCCTCCACATGGAGGTATGGGACTAGGTTTAGATAGGTTAGTAGCAATGTTAGTTGGAGAAAGTTCAATAAGGGAAGTAATTACTTTTCCTAAAACTCAAACAGCATTTGATCCTTTATTTGATACTCCATCATTAATTTCTAATCAACAACTCACAGAATTGAATTTGGATATTCATAATAAAGAATGAGTGATATTATTTCTTTCTATATTCAGATTAATTTATGAAGTATGAAAAATGAAAATATCTACTGAAAAAACCGATCAACAACAAATAAACTTAACTATTGAGGTAAATGATGAAGATATGGAAAGTCATATCCAGATTGCTTGCAATAGAATGAGTAAGAAGATGAATTTTCCTGGATTTAGGAAAGGAAAAGTTCCTAGATCAGTTTTAGAAAATTCATTAGGAAAACAAAGATTGGTTCAAGAATCTTTAGATACTTTAATACCTGAGGTAGTTTTCAAAGCAGTTGATAAAGAGAAACTAGAAATAGTGGCTACTCCTGTAGTTTCCGTTGAATCACTTGATCCAAAATTAAAAATTCTTGCTAAAGTTGCTCTGGTTCCAATTGTTAATTTATCTTCATATGAAAAATTTAAAATTGTTCAATCAAAAAATAAAATTGGGGTAAAAGAAATTAATAATGTGATTGATCAAGTAAGAGAATCTCAATTAACTTGGATTCCAGTAGAAAGGAGTGTTAAAAGAGGGGATTCGTTAATAATAGATTTTGAAATTAATTCAGATGAAAAAACTATTACTAGTCAAAATAAGATGGAATTTATAGTTGATTATGGTAAAGATCATGTTGAATCTATTCCGGGATTTTCTGAGAAATTGATAAAAATGAATATTGGAGATGAAAAAAAATTTAATTTAAAATTTCCTGAAAATTTTCCGGATGAAAAATTAAGAAATAAGTCTGGAGAATTTAAAGTATTGGTTCATGAAATTAAAGAAAAGGCATTACCTGAATTAAATGATGATTTTGCGAAAAGTTTAGGAGAAGGACTAGAAAGTGTTAAGGAATTAAAGGAAAAAGTCAGAGAAAATTTAAAATTAAACGCTGAAAATGAATGGAATAATAGAATTATTGAAGATTTTATTAATCAAGTTATGGATGATTCAAAATTTGTTGTAGCTCCAATTTTGGTTGATCAAGAATCTGAAAATATTGTGAAAAGACAAAAAGAGTATATTGAATCTAGAAAACTAGATTTTGATGAGTATTTAAAAAATTCAGAAAAAACTTATGAAGGATTGTTAGAGGAATCTCGTGAAGTTGCAGAAAAAAATATTTTTAGGTCTCTGATAATTAATGAAATTTCTATCAAAGAAAATATAAAAGTTGAGGAAAAAGAGGTTATAGAAGAGATAAAAAGGTGGGAAGAAGATAACAATAAAAACAACAATATATCTAAAGATCAAGTTGAACAAAATATTAGACAATCTATTAAAGATAGATTAATTATGGATAAAATTTTGAAATTGGCTAAAGATAGAGTGGTAAAATCTAAAGATAAACAAAAGAAATAATTAATAATCATATAAATAATTATTCAATTAAAAATTTGGAGATAAATATGAATGATATAGAAAATATTATACCTACAGTTATAGAAAGTGGTGCTAGAGGAGAAAGAGCTTTTGATATATTCTCATTACTTTTAAAAGAAAGGATTATTTTTTTAGGTACTCCTATCAATGATCAAATTTCTAATTTAATTGTTGCCCAGATGCTCTATTTAGCAAGAGAAGATGCAACTAAAGATATTAATTTATATATAAATTCACCTGGAGGCGGTGTTTATGCTGGTTTAGCTATCTATGACACTATGCAACATATTCCATGTGATGTTTCAACTATTAGCGTAGGTTTATGTGCTAGTTTTGGCACTGTTCTTTTAACTGCTGGAACTAAAGGAAAAAGGTTTGCATTACCTAATTCAACTATTCATATGCATCAACCTATAAGTGGAGCTCAAGGTCAAGCCTCTGATATTGAAATAGCTGCTAAAGAAGTATTAAGAGTAAAAGATGGTTTAACTAAAATTATTTCTAATCACACTGGTCAGTCTGAATCTAAGATTATTAAAGATTCTGATAGAGATTCTTGGATGACTGCAAAACAAGCTGTGGAATATGGATTAATTGATGAAATTCTTGAAAAACCTAAATCTGAAACTAAGAAATCTTCAAAGAAGTAAGTATTTAAATAGAATTATTAATCTAAATCTTTAGTAATATCTTCTATCTCCAATTTTGTTTCGGAGAGTATTTCTTTACATTTTTTAGAAATACTTACTCCTTCAAGAAATAATTCTTTAGATTCTTCTAAGGAAAGATCACCTTCTTCTAATTTTCTTACAATGATTTCTAGTTTTTCTAATAATAATTCAAAATTATTTTTTTCACTCATCATCAATCCTTACAGTTTTTTTTAAATTAGTTGTTTTTGCTTCTATTTCACCGTTTTTAATTATAATCGAAAGTAAATCTCCTACTTTTAATTGGTTAGTTTTTGTGATTATTTCATGATTCTTCTTATTGGAAATTATTGAATATCCTCTACTTAATACATTATTAGGATCTAGTGTTCTTAAAGAGTTTTCAAGAGAATTAATGGTTAGTAATAATTTTTCATAATTTTTTAAAAAAGAATTTTTTATAGAATTTGAATATTGAATAATTGTGTTCTCAGAAAATGAAATATCAGGTTTTTTATACAAAAGACGATCAAAAGTAATTTCTAGATTAGATTGTTTTTTTGAAATTAAAAAATCAATATTTTGGTAGAGTTCATTTAATTTTTGAGAAATCCAATTTTTTAATTCAACTATGTCAGGTGTAATTATTTCCGCAGCTGCTGAAGGAGTAGGAGCACGTAAGTCTGAAACAAGATCAGAAATAGTAAAGTCGGTTTCATGACCTATTGCGCTGACTACAGGAACTTTACAAGCAAATATAGATTTTGCAACTATTTCCTCATTAAAAGGCCAAAGATCTTCCAAAGATCCTCCTCCTCTCGCTAAAATAATTAACTCAATATCCTTTTGAGATTCTAAAATTTTTATTGATTTTACTATTGATGCTGAAGCTTCTTTACCTTGAACTTTTGTGTCTGCGATTTTAATTTTTATCATAGGGTATCTACGTTTTATGATATTTAAAATGTCATGTAAAACAGAACCTTTCTTTGATGTTGCAATTCCAATAAATTTTGGATATTTGGGTAAACTTCTTTTTCTAGAAATATCAAATAAACCTTCTGATTCTAGTTTGGTTTTCAAAAGTTCAAAGCTCTTTTGCAGAGAGCCAATACCTTCTGGCTCAACTTTATTTACATATACTTGAAGCTCTCCTCTGGTTTTGTAAAAAGAAATATAACCATGAGCATTGATTAATTGCCCATTTTCTAAATATTCTATTCCTGAAGTTTCTTTAAACATCACACATCGAATTACAGCTTTTTCGTCTTTTAATGAGAAATAGTTATGGCCGCTTGAAGATTGGTAATGGTTAGATATTTCCCCTATTACTTCAAGATTTCTTAAATGAGAAGTTTTTTCTAAAGTATTCTTTATATATTCTGATAACTCACCTACAGTAAAAGTAGCTTTAATGTTTGAATAGTTACTTTCTTCTTTGAAAATCATTAAATTAATTTGATCTTTCAATATATTGACCTGTACGAGTGTCAATTTTTATTTTTCCTCCTGATTCTATAAACAGAGGTACTTGAACTTTTAAACCAGTATTTAGAGTAGCATTTTTAGTTACATTGGTTGCAGTATCACCACGTACTGCTTGTTCAGTATCTACTACCTCGAGAATTACAGAAATAGGAAGCTCTATACTTATAGGTTTTTCTTGAAATGAAATTACTTCTATAATGTCTCCTTCTACAATGAAATCTAATGCATTACCTAAAATTGAAGGCTCAATATTTATTTGCTCGAAGGTTTCATTATTCATAAATGTATGAGAAGTAGAATCGCTATAAAGATATTGGAAAGGTCTTTTATCAGTTCTAGCTAAAGTTAATGGCCTATTACCTTGTAATTTTTTTTCAAAAACGTTACCAGTTTTTATGTTTTTAACTTTTAAAGTCAACGTAGGAGGAGCTTTGGGAGGTTTTCTATGTTGCCATTCAAGTATTTGGAATATTTCATTATCTATCATAATAGTCATGTTTCTTTTTATTTCACTAGAACTTATTGTCATTTCTTCCTCTTTATTTATCTAAGATTTTATTTTTTTTGCATTACTTAATATTTTTGTTTTTCCATTTTTAATTAATACTATGTCTTCTATTCTTACTCCACCCCAATTTTCTATATAAATACCTGGTTCTACTGTAAAGACCATATTCTCTTCTATAATATTTTTACTAGTAGGTCCTACCCCAGGGTTTTCATGGACTTCTAATCCTACCCCATGGCCTAAACTATGCCCAAAATTGTTTCCGAAACCTGAATTAGTAATAATTGATCTTGCTAATTCATCTATCTTTTCCCCTGTCATTCCCATTTGAAGAGTTTCAATTGCAGTTAATTGAGCTATTAAAACAGTATCGTAAATTTTATTATATTGTTCATCTGGTTTACCCAAAAATAGAGTTCTTGTTAAATCGCTACAATACCCTAAATATTTTGCTCCCATATCAATTACTATTGGCTCTTTTTCTTGAATTTTTCTGTTGCTTGGAGAGTGATGTGGTTTAGCAGAATTGGGGCCAGATGCAACTATTGTTTCAAAAGATAAAGATTCTGCTCCTAGTTCTCTGATATGTTTTTCAAGTTTCCATGCTATTTCTTTTTCAGTAATTCCAGGTTTTATGTTTTCAGATATGGTATTAAATGAACTATCCGCAATATCTATAGCTTTTTGTATTAATTTTATTTCTTCTTCATCTTTTATGGACCTTAGAGTAGATACCATTTTAGGATTAGGGATCCATTCAAAGGATGTTTTTTCTTGAAGAAATTTTAAATTTTCTACTGTAATATCTTCAGGTTCAAAAGCAATTTCATTTATTCTTAATCCGTCACTTATAGATATAGGCCAAGGATTTTGACTAGAAATAGAAATTATTTCATATTCTGGTGATTCTTTTTCAGCCTGAATTATATACCTTGAATCAGTAGCTAATCTAGATTGATTTTCAGTTATTAATAGATATCCCCATGAACCTGTAAAACCTGAAAGATATCTTCGATTAATTGGATTTGAAATTAATACTGAATCGAATTTATTTTTTTTTATTAAATTTTGAATTTTTTCTAATCTTTTTTTTATCAATTTATTCACTAATGATTTCATGGATAAAATAATTTAAGGCAAAAATATATCCATCTTTTCCTAATCCTGAAATTTGTCCTTTGGATATTGGTGCAATTATTGATGAACTTCTGAACTTTTCTCTAGCATGAATATTGGAAAGATGAACTTCAATAGTTGTAAGATTTGAATCTATTATTGCATCAACTAATGAATATCCAGAACTAGTTAATGCTCCTGGGTTAATAATTATTCCAATAGAATTCTTAGAATTTTTTTGAATAAAATCTACAATATCCCCTTCATGGTTTGATTGAAAAGATTGAATATCCAAATTATGATTTTTTCCAACTTCTATTACTTCACTTTCAATTTCCTGAAGTGTGATGTTTCCATAGAATTTTGATTCTCTGTTGCCTAAATTATTTAAATTTGGTCCGTTTATTAATAGTATTTTTTTCATTTTTACCTCGTAAATAGTTTATCTGATTTATTAACAAAAAAATATTTGTTCAATTTCTCTTAGATCTAGGATGAGATGAGTAATAAATTTCTCTCATTTTTTCTTTAGAAATATGAGTGTAGATTTGTGTTGTTGTCGGACTTGAGTGACCAAGTAATTCTTGCACAACTTTTATATCTGCTCCTCCATCCAACATATGTGTTGCAAAACTGTGCCTTAGAGTATGTGTATGAAAATCTTCATGTAAACCAGCAATTTGACTATGTTTTTTTATAATTCTTTGAATTGATCTTACAGATATAGGTTCACCATTTATATTTAAGAATAAATAATTTGATTTTGAATTAGTTTTTCTTTCAAATTTAATGTACTCAGTTATTGCTTTGATAGCATCTTTTCCAATAAGTACTATTCTTTGTTTGTTACCTTTTCCTGTGACTTTTATTTCACCTGATTTTAAATCAACATCTTCAATTGATAGACCTGTTAATTCACTTACCCTGATGCCTGAAGCATATAAAACTTCTATTATAGCTATATTCCTCAATTGCATTTTTGAAGAATGAAAACTATTTTTCTCCAACATTTTTGAAATGTCTTGACTGTTTTCTACCCTAGGTAGTTTTTTATCTTGTTTTGGAGGTTTCACCATTTCTGCTGGATTATGAGATATTTCATTGTGATCTTCAAGGAATGAGAAGAAAGTTTTTAAAGATGATAATTTCCTGGAGATACTTTTTCTAGATACATTACTCATTGATAGCCATCTCATATATTCTCTAATATGATTTTTATTCAAATCATTTAGTGATTTTATTGAAGAATTATTTAGAAATTTAAAAAAATCAATTAAATCTGTTAGATAGTTTCTTATTGTATAAGGAGATAAGAATTGTCTATTTTTTAGAAATTGATTATATTTCAGGACTTGATTTATCCAAATTTTTTGAGAAATATTTTCATAAAGTGATTTAGGTATTTCAGGTTTTTTTTGATTTTTTTCAGAATATGACATTTTAGAATCCAAATTATATATTCGCATTCTATCGATTTTTTTTTATATATTCTCTGAAAAAAAGGTGGTAGTTAAAGTATTTTTAAGGATGAAGACTTTTTTCATTCATAGTAGATTGAAGTTTTTTAAGAGATCTTTCTCGTCTTTTTCCTTTTGATACCCATGCGTCTTCATCTCCTGTAACTTTACATTCTCTAATCTCGCAACCTAGAAATGAACCATTACCATTTTTATTTCTGAATCTTATCCAAATTAAGTGTGGTGCTATTTCCAAAGATTCATTCATAGATTTTTTTCCTAGAGGTGGATCATTTTCTTCAAAGTTTTTTCCTGTTTCAGAATTGATACACGGAGATTTAGCAGAACACACTATGTTAGTTCTTAAAAAATTATATTCACTAGGATTTCTAGGATTTTCCTCACCTCTTAAAGCTAATTTAGATGTCAAAGGTTCAAAGTCATTCCAGAATTTTTTTACAAAATTTTCTCTTTTTGATTTTCCATTAGAAATAAGATCAAGTTCATAGTTCATTTTCTCAGTAAATTTGTAGTCCATAAAACTATTCGAAAATTCTTTTTTTAGTTCTTCTACTAGGGCATTTCCTATTGGAGTTAAATATATTGATCTACCACTTATCCATACATACCTTCTATCTTTTATTGCATTAAGAATGCTTGCATATGTACTAGGTCTTCCTACTCCTAAATCTTCCATTTCTTTTATTAAAGAAGCTTCTGTGTATCTTGGAGGATGTTGTGTGAATTTTTGTTCTTTATTTAATGAATCTATATCTACTGATATTCCTTCTCTAAGATCTGGAAGTTTTTTATTTTCTTTTTCAGGAAATAACTTTTTAAATCCATCAAAAATTAATTCTTCTGCTTCTGATTTAAACTTGTAACTATTCTCATCATTAGATGAAGATGTAATTAAACTAGTTTTTAGGGTTTTGCTCTCCGTCATTTGACTTGCTACAGTTCTTTTCCAAATTAAATCATATAACTTAAACTGATCATTATCTAAAAAATTCTTAATTGATTCGGGTGTTCTGTCTATATATGTAGGTCTTATTGCTTCATGGGCTTCTTGAGCATTAGCAGACCTAGTTTTGTATCTTCTTTCGGTAAAATAATTTTCACCATAAGAATTTTTTATGTGTCCTTTTATACTTTTCATTGATTCATTAGATAATATTGTTGAATCAGTTCTCATATAAGTTATTAATCCTTCTTCTCCTCCGCCTATTTTTATTCCTTGAAATAGTTGTTGAGCAATAGTCATGGTTCTAGATGGACTCATTCTTAATCTAAAAGAAGCTTCTTGTTGAAGTGTACTGGTTGTAAAAGGAGGCCTGGGTTTTGAAGATCTACTGGAGGTTTTGATAGATTCTATTGCAAAAACTGAGTTATTTATTGCACTCTCAATTTCATTTGCTTGTAATTGATTACTTATCTTGAAATCTTTTTCAGTTACACCAGGTATTTTAAACAATTTTCCTGAGTATGAATTATTATTTGATAAAAAATTAGCATTTATGTTCCAATATTCTTCTGGCTTGAATGCTTTTATTTCGTCCTCTTTATCTTTAACTATGCTAACTGCGACTGATTGTACCCTACCTACTGATAATCGTTTTAATCTAAGTAAAGAAGAAGTTAAACCACTTAATTTGAATCCAACTAGCCTATCTACTAGTCTTCTTCCGATATGAGCATTTACTAGATTCATATTAATTTCACTAGTATTTTCAAAAGCCTCTTTAACAGCTCTTTCAGTAATTTCATGAAAAATCACTCTCTTGAATTTTTCTTTAGAATGTTTTTTTTCAATAAGTGCATTTGCAACGTGATATGCTATCCCTTCGCCTTCTCTATCTGGATCCGCTGCTAAATAAATAACATCACATTCTTTAGCAATCTTGTTTAGGTTATTAATACGAGATATCGCACCTCTTTCTAGCCCCCAGATTGGTTCTAGATCTTTATCGACTCCAACCACAGGACCACTTCTATCTGCCTCTCTACCAGATTCAAGGTTATTGATATGACCAATTGACGCTTCAACAATAAAATTATTCCCTAGAAATCTTTGCAATGTTCTTGCTTTAGTAGGTGATTCAACTATTACTAGGCTTTTACTCATTTTTCTCCTTTTTTCGATTACCACAACAAAATTTAATCTATTTAATAACAAGTTGTCATACCCCTTTAGGGGTTGACTACTGTTAGTTGAATCGAAACTTCAAAAAAAGAATTTACATTATTTTTAAAATAAAATCTAATGATTTTTTAACAATATGGCGGAGAGGGCGGGATTCGAACCCGCGGTTCCATTTAACTGGAACACGCGCTTTCCAAGCGCGCCTAATCGGCCTCTCTAGCACCTCTCCGAAATGTAATTGATTATATGAAAATTTGAATTCTAATTATAATTTTGCGTTTCTGACATTACTATAGTAGGTTATAATCTTAAAAAATCCCTATATATTTATTTGTTTTAGTAGAAAATATTGATTTTCTAAAATAATTTATGAGTAAATCTAAAAAAAATGAGGAAGATCTTGATCCTCATTATATTATTGTAGATCCAAACAATACTTACATTGATCCTTCTGTGGAAATAGGAGAAGGATGTGTGATAGAACCTTTTTCATTTTTAAAAGGTAAAACGAAAATTGGTGATAATACTAAAATAGGACCTAATTCTTATATTGAAAACATGATAGTGGGTAGTAATTGTAAGATTTTTTATTCTACTTGTCTTGATAGTATGATAGAAACTGAAGTAAAAATTGGTCCTTATTCTAGGATTAGAGATAATTCGTTTATCGGTAGTGGGGTATATATTGGGAATTATGCAGAAATCAAACATAGTACTATTCAAGAAAAATCAATTATAAGTCATTTTACATATATCGGAGATGCTACTATAGGAACCAACGTTAATATAGGAGCAGGTACAGTTACATGTAATTATGATGGTGAATCAAAACATAATACTTCTATTGGAGATAATTGTTTTATTGGATCTGGTACAATGTTAATAGCACCAATAAAAATCGGATCAAAATCAATCACAGGAGCTGGATCAGTTGTTACTAAGGATGTTAAAGCTAATACAACTGTAGCAGGAAATCCTGCTAGAACCCTAGTAAATTAAAATTTTATGAGCACAGACGACCCTAGTCATAGATATATAAAATTTAATATTAGAAGGATGTTTATTTAGATGATTGACGTTTTATTGAGATTCATTGTGTTTTTCTGTGTTTTTCTAGTTTACTTAATTTTTATTTTCTCTTATAGAGTTTTTAATGGGACTTCCACTAGATTAATCCTTTTGTCAAAATTTGAGGAAGATGATAATTCAAATCTTGTTCAAAATGTAATTCTTTCACAATCATTTATCAGAATATTAATAGGATTTTTAGCATTAGGTTTATCTATACAGACTGCTTTTATATTTTATTTATATTCTAATATTTTTTTAAATACTTGGTTGGATACATTAATTTATTTTCTTGTTTCAATGATTTTTCCATTATTTGGTTATTCCCTTGTGTATGTTTTGAATGATAAAGCTGTAGAAAAATTAATTGGAATTCCTAAATTTATTTTAATTATGAATATTTCAATTTTGAAATCATCTTTTATAAGAAAAATTAGAAATTCAGGTGATAGTAATGGTAATGAAGAAAATGATGCAGCAGAAATAGATGCTCTAGAAGCTGCTGGGTTATCAGTAGACCCCGAAGAAATGAAGATGATACAGGGTATTTTGAAAATGGATATCGTGAAAGTAAGAGAGATTATGAAACCTAGAGTAGATATGATAGTTGTTGAATCTGATAGAGATTTGAACAATGTTTCAAATTTAATGATTGAAGATGGCTATAGTAAAATTCCTGTGATAGGTGATTCTATAGATGATATTTTAGGAATCGCTTATGCAAGAGATGTATTGAAATCAGTTACTCAAGATGAAGGGAGATTAAAAATTGAAGAAATTCTTAGACCTGCGATTTTTGTTCCCGAATCTCAAAACTTGGAACAATTATTACGTGAATTCCAAAAACATCAGACTAGGATGGCTATAGTCATAGATGAACATGGTGGGATTTCTGGCCTAGTTACAGTAACCGACTTAATTGAAGAAATCGTTGGAGAACTAATTGATGAATTTGATGTTAAAGATCCAGATATTCGAAGAATTAATGAGTCTATCACAATAGTTGATGCAAGGATGACTGTAGCTGATCTTAATGAAGAAATTGGGACGGACATTTTAGCTCAAGGTTTTGATACTATTGGTGGTTTAGTTTATAAAGAATTAGGAAAAATGCCAGAAGTAGGAGACCACATAGAGGTAGATAATTTGAACATTACTATTCAATCTACTATTGGAAGAAGAATAGGAAAACTAAGACTTTATATTCCTCAAACAAAAAGAAACAGCCCATAAATTTATAGGCTGTTTCTAAATTTCTTTATATTAAAGAATTACTAAGGAGAAGATTGTAAGCCACCAGATCCACCGATGACTAAAACTCCTACTGCGTTAGAACCACTACCGCCGACACCACTAAGAGTGTGAGCTCCTGTAGGAAGTCCTACAGTAGAGATTTCAATAGAGAATGCTCCATTTGCATTTGCTGTTGCAGAAGCTATTTCTGCACCATTTGCTTGTATTGAAACATTTTCTCCTGCAGCATATCCTCCACCAGATATAGTTACTGATGTACCTGCAGTTCCAGAAACTATACTTGCTCCTGTTCCTCCATCTTTACCATCAGCTCCTGCTGGTCCTGGATTACCTGGATTACCTTTTACTCCGGCTTCACCCTGTGGTCCTTGAGATCCTGAAGGTCCTGCTGGTCCTATAGGTCCTTGATCACCCTGAGGTCCTGCTGGCCCTTGAGAACCTGCTGGTCCCTGAGCTCCTGCTGGTCCTTGCGGTCCTGCATCACCTTGGATACCTGCTGCACCTGGAGCACCTTGTGGTCCTTGCGGCCCTTGTAATCCTGCTGCTCCTGCTGCCCCACATCCAATTATCGTAAATATCGCTAATATTGTTGTTGCGTAGAAAAGACCTCTCATTTGGCCCATCCTCCCATTAAACTATGGAATATCAATTTTCAATTTTAAAATAGTCTGAGATTTTTTCAGTCTATTTATTAATAACTACATTGTTGTAACTTCCAAGCATATAATTAACTTGAAAATTCCAATCGAATTACTATATGCAATCATATTGTGGCTTAAACTAATATGTCAAGTTTAATAAGCTTAATTTTTTAATAAAAACACTGTTTTTTGCTAATTTGTGTGTAATTTTTATTAAATAATCCAAAATATCTAAAATTTACTAAGTTTTTTATTAAATTTTTCAATTTTTTGATAATTGGTTTTAATAATACTTTGTTATTTTAAAGATTATAGCGTATTATCTTTTGGGAAATTTAAAAGAATTATTATGAAATTAGTGTATTGGAGATGCACTCGATCTATCTAGGATAAAAATCAAATAAGAGTTGATAGATCCAAAACTAGAATTCTGCACTTTATTATGCGCGAACAAAAACAAGAAATAATAGATAAATATAAGTTGAAAGAAAATGATACTGGCTCAACTGAAGTTCAAGTAGCCCTTCTTACAGACAGTATTAATCGTTTGGTAGAACATACTAAAATCCACAAACATGATCATTCAAGTAGAAGAGGTTTAATCTCTATGGTTGGGCAAAGAAGGAAACTTCTCAAATATCTAGTGAGGAAAGATGAATCTAGATACCTCAAGTTGATTGATAGTCTGAAACTACGTAGATAATAGGCCTTAATTTAAAATCTATTAGCTCTATTAATTGCGCATTCTAACATTTTAAGTTGTTGATTTTCTAATTGTTTTTATAGTTTTCTGAATTTAAAATATAATTTTTAGTTAGAGAGAAAAAGTAAATATGGTAAAGACGTACAAAATAGATATTGGTCAAAAAAGTATTGAAATAGAAATAGGTAAATTAGCTCAAAAAGCTAATGGAGCAGTTACAATAAGATGTGGAGACACTTTGTTATTAGTTACTGCGGTGGCTTCAAAAAATGCTAGGGAAGGAATCGATTTTCTTCCATTATCTGTTGATGTAGCAGAGAAGGCATATGCCGCAGGAAAATTGCCAGGAGGATTTTTTAAGAGGGAAGGAAGACCAGCTTCTGAAGCGATATTAAACGCACGATTGATAGATAGGCCTTTAAGACCTTTGTTTCCAAAAAATTTTCATAATGATGTGCAAATAATTGTTAGTGTTCTTTCTACTGATCAAGAAAACACTCATGAATCACTAGGTATTGTTGGCGCATCCTGTGCTTTAGCTATTTCAGATATACCTTTTTCAGATCCAGTAGGTGCTTGTAATATTGGATATATTGATGGAGATTTTATAATTAATCCTAGTTATGAAGAATTAAGTAATAGTGATATTGATCTAACTGTAGCTGGTACTGAAGATGCAATTATGATGGTTGAAGCTGGAGCCAATATTGTTTCAGAAGAACAACTTTTAGAGGCTTTAAAAATTGCACAAGATCAGAACAAGGAAATAGTTAAAGTAATTAAGGAAATTCAATCAGAATTAGGTAAAGAAAAATGGGTAATTCCAGAATCTTCAAATGGATTTGAGTTTTCTGACTTACAAAACAAGGATATCAGAGATACTTTGATTAAATATCATGGAGAAAAAACTTCTGGTGATTCGAAAGATGAAGTTTTGAGTTTATTGAAAGAACGTATTTTGAATGATATTTCAAATGATGATAATGAAGATATAGATAGTCAGATAGATACTTTAATTCATGATGTTGAAATGGATATTCTTAGAGATAATATTACGGAAAAAGAACAGAGGCCTGATGGTAGGAATTTGGATCAAATTAGATTATTGGAGTCTGAGGTAGGATATGTGCCACGGGTTCATGGTTCTAGTATATTTCGAAGAGGTGATACTCATGTTTTGAGTGTTGTCACCCTTGCATCAGAAGGAGAAAAACAAAGAATAGATAACTTGACTCCTATTAGTGAAAAATATTTTATTCATCATTATAATTTCCCGGATTTTTCAGTTGGAGAAGTAGGTAGAGGATTGTTTACTGGCAGAAGGGAGATAGGTCATGGTGCTTTAGCGGAAAGAGCTCTGTTTCCAGTGATTCCATCACAAGAAGATTTTCCATATACGATAAGAGTAGTATCTGAAGTAGTAAGTTCTAATGGTTCTACATCTATGGCTAGTGTATGTGCAGGTACTATGTCCCTTATGGATGCTGGTGTTCCTATTTTAGCTCCAGTTGCAGGAATAGCTATGGGTTTGATAATCAACTCAGAAGGGAAATATGCTATTTTGACTGATATTCAGGGAGCAGAAGACCATTTTGGAGATATGGACTTCAAGGTTGCAGGAACCCAAGAAGGTGTAACTGCTTTACAGATGGATATAAAAGTCAAAGGTATAACTTTTGAGATTATGGAAGAAGCTTTAGAAAAGGCTAAAATTGCTAGATTAACAATATTAGAAAATCTTGTGGAAACTATAGATGTTCCTAGAGAAAATGTAAGTAAATATGCTCCCAAATTACTTACTATAAATATACCTAAAGAAAAAATCGGTGCGGTGATTGGATCTGGGGGATCTGTTATAAGAGGAATGATTGATGAATTTGAAGTAACAATAGATATAGATGATGAGGGGAAAGTAGTGATTGGTGGAACTGATGAAGATTCCTTGAATGCAGCTATTGAACGTATAGATGGCTTAACTAGGGAGATTCAGCAAGGAGATTTATTTGAAGGTAAAGTTGTAAGGATTATGCCATTTGGAGCTTTTGTAGAATTACTCCCAGGAAAAGATGGCTTAGTACATATTAGCGAATTAGCTGAAGGTCATGTAGATACTGTTGAAGATGTGGTACAAATTGGAGATGAATTAAAAGTAATAGTTAAAAAAGTCGATGATATGGGTAGAATTGATTTATCTACAAGGGTAGATCATTATGTTTCTGGACCTGGATTTGAAGAAATGGCTAAAAAGGGAAATGATAGAAGAAACAGATCTTCGAATTCAAATCGAGATAGAGACAATAGATCTAGAAGAAGACCTAGACCTCCTGAGTTAAGAAATTAATGGAGAACTAAAATAATGGGTAATGAATCTATAAAAGTAGCTGTTCATGGAGCCTTAGGGAAAATGGGAAAAGCTGTTGTTGAAGCGGTTTCAAAAGATGATTCTACTGTTTTGATTGCTGGAATAGATAAATTTGCTGAATCCGAATTTATGGATTTTCCAAGAAATGATATTCCGATGTATAAATCTTTGGATCAATGTTTTTCCCAACATAAAAACATAGAAGTTTTAGTTGATTTTACTAATTCTGAAGGAATATCTATTGCTTTAGAAGAATCTGCTAAAAATAAAATAAGTTTAGTATCTGGATCTACTGGTTATGACGATTCGTTCATAGATAGAGCTAAATACTTATCTAAAAATAATCAAATAGGAGTTTTATTGGCGCCCAATTTTGCAATTGGAGCAGTATTATTAGGTGTTGTATCAAAAATTATGGCACCATTTTTTGATTATGTAGATATAGTAGAAAGTCATCATGAAGAAAAATTGGATTCTCCTAGTGGTACTGCAATTTCTATAGCAGAAAATATTTCTAGTGTTAGAAAAAATGATTTTAAATTCACTAAAACAGAACTAGAGAAAATTATTGGTACTCGTGGTGGAGAATTAGATGGAATTCGAATACATAGTGTACGTATGCCTGGAAGAGTAGCTAGGCATGAAATAATATTTGGTGCCCCTGGTCAAACGATGACTTTGATTCATGATTCTATTGATAGAGTTAATTTTATGCCAGGTGTTTTATTATCTGTAAAACATGTTGCTGAAATGCATAGAAGTAACCCTAAGAAAACACATTTGATTTATGGAATTGAAAATATTTTAGGATTATGAAAGTATTTATTCTTATATGAGTATGAGGATTCAGGAAAAAGATCTACCTTCTATAGCTATATTAGGTGCTACTGGAGTAGTTGGAATAGAGTGCTTAAAATTATTAGCTGAGAGAAATTATCCAGCGGATAAGATTTCTCTTCTAGCTTCTCCAAGATCTGCAGGTAAATTCATAGAATATTTAGATGAAAAGCTTATTGTAGAAGATACTAATCAGGATTCTTTTAATGAAAAAAATGTAGTTTTCATATCTGCAGAAACGCAAGTTAGCCTGAAATATGCTCCAATAGCAGTTAGTAAGGGTTCATTAGTTATTGATGATAGCAGTGCCTTCAGAATGAATAAAAATGTTCCTTTAGTGGTACCTGAGGTTAACCCTGAAGACATTTTTTTACATCAAGGAATAATATCGATTCCTAATTGCACTACTACTCCTTTAGTAATGCTTATTTATGCTATTGAAAAATTGTCAAAAGTTAAAAGATTGGTAGTGTCTACATATCAATCTGTATCAGGTGCAGGAAAACTTGCTACCGAAGAATTATTTAATCAAAGCAATGATTGGCTGCAAAACAGAGAAATTTCATCAAAGATTTTTCCTTATCCAATTGCTTTTTCACTTATACCTCAAGTAGATGATTTTGAGCTAGATGGATACACTAAAGAGGAACATAAGATGATAAATGAGACAAGGAAAATTCTACATAATCCTGAAATGAGAATAACTTCAACATGTGTAAGAGTTCCTGTGCCTATTACACATTGTGAATCAATAAATTTAGAATTATCAGACAATTTAGATTTACAATCCATTTATAATGCTCTTGATTCTATGACAGGAATTGAAGTGCTAGGTAAGAATAATTTTGAAGAATACCCTATGCCATTTAATTCTTCAGGTAAAGATCCAGTATTTGTGGGAAGGATAAGAAAAGATCTATCTTGCGAAAATGGATTTTCAATGTGGTTAGCTTCAGATAATTTAAGAAAAGGCGCAGCGTTAAATGCTCTACAAATCATGGAGAAAGCTTTTTCTATTAAGTATTGATCAATAGGGGTGTAAGTATTTGTAGACTTATTTATTAATCTATAGATAATATTACTCAATATTAAATTCAATTTTGTAAAGAGGTATAGTGAATAATATTGGAAGACTTCTGACAGCTATGGTTACTCCTTTTGATCAGGAAGGTAACGTTGATTTTCAACGAGCCTCAGAATTATCGAAAGCTTTAGTAAAAACTGGAAGTGATGGTTTGTTACTAGGAGGAACTACAGGTGAATCTCCTACTTTAAGCTATGATGAAAAATTACAATTATTTTCAGTAGTAAAAGAATCTGTTGGATCTGAAATTGCTGTTATTGCAGGTACTACTGACAATAATACTCAGGTTTCTTTGGAACTTTCCAAGGATGCAGAGAAATTAGGGGTAGATGGATTATTGTTAACAGTGCCAGCATATAACAAGCCTACTCAAGAAGGACTTTTCAAGCATTTCGAAAAAATTGCTAATTCTGTAAAAATCCCATGTATTCTTTATAACGTTCCTAGTAGAACATCATTAAATATGGACTCATCAACTACTTTAAAATTGTCTTCAATAGAAAACATTATTGGTATAAAAGAAGCTTCTAGTGATCTTGATCAAGTAACAGAAATTATCTCTAATGCTCCTGAAGGATTTAAAGTTTGGAGTGGAAATGATAATGAAACTTTTTTGATAATGGCACTAGGAGGATACGGTGTAGTGAGCGTAGCTTCAAACATTATTGGTAATCAAGTTAAATCAATGATTGGGTTAATATTAGAAGGAGAAATTGAACAAGCATCTTCTTTGCATAAAAAATTATTGCCTTTATTTAATGCTTTGTTTTGGGTAACTAATCCTATTCCTATAAAATATGCATTAAATAAAAAAGGTTTTCCTGTTGGAGGCTTAAGGCTTCCCATGGTTATGCCAGATGAAATATCAGACTCAGGGGTAAAGCTTGACGAGATTCTGGATAATTACCATATAGATGTTTCTGAAGATTATTAAGAGACTATATTATTGAATAATTAATTAGATATAGTTTCATTTCTTTTAGGGCCTGTAGAAATAATTTTTATTGGTGTTTTAGTTAATTCTTGAATTCTGTTGATAAACTTTTTTGCTCCTTTGGGTAGTTGTGCTAGGTTTGAAATTCCTGAAGTTCTTTCTTTCCAACCTTCTAATTCTTCATAAATAGGAGTACATTTTTCAAGAATTTTGGATGAAACTGGATAATCAACTATTTGTTTACCCTCTAATTCATATCCTACACAAATTTTTATTTTTTCAAATCCATCTAGAATATCTAATCTAGTCAAGATTATTGCATCTAAGTTATTGATCCTAATGCTGTATCTTGCAATTACTGCATCAAACCAGCCACATCTTCTTGGTCTTCCAGTAGTGGTTCCAAATTCTTGTCCTTGGGTTCTTATTTTCTCTCCTAAATCATCTTTTAATTCTGTAGGAAAAGGGCCTGAGCCTACTCTAGTACAATAAGATTTGAATACGCCTAGAATTTCAGAAATATTTTTTGGGCCTAATCCTAATCCAATTAGAGCTCCTCCAATTGTAGGGTTTGAGGATGTTACGAATGGATAAGTTCCATGATCTAAATCTAATAAAGTCCCTTGTGCTCCTTCTAATAAAATGTTTTTGTTATTTTTTATAGATTCATATATATAGCTTTCAGTATCATGAATATATGGTTTTAAAAATGAAGCCCAAAATTTTACTTTCTCCATAATAGGTTTTAAATCTAAAGGTTTTTGGTCGTATACTTTCGACAATATCTCGTTTTTTAATTTTAATACTCTAGTTAATTGATCTTGAAAATCTTTTATTTCTAGTAAACTTTTTACTCTTATGCCCTCTCTAGAAACTTTGTCTACATATGCAGGACCTATTCCTCTTCTAGTAGTACCTATCTTAAAAGAACCTTTTCTTTCTTCATCTAAATTATCTATGAGGATATGATATGGCATGACTATATGACATTTTTCACTAACTTTAATTTTAGTATCTGTTAGCCCTAAATCTTTTAATTTTGATATTTCTTGAATTAGGACATTTGGATCTACTACTACACCATTTCCTATTACATTATCAACATGTGGCCAACATACTCCTGAGGGGATTAAATGGAACTTAAATTCTCCAAATTCGTTTATTACAGTGTGACCAGCATTATTTCCACCAGAGAATCTAGCTACTATAGAAAAATCTTTCGCAAGATAATCAACAATTTTACCTTTTCCTTCATCTCCCCACTGTCCACCTAAAACTGCAGAAATTGACAATTTTTTTCTCCTTTTTTCTGAAAATCTTTAATAAACAATTTAATAGTAATTCAATTTTTAGTGATTTGAAATACATTTAATTAATCATAATTATGATTCAATGATAAAAATACTGTTGACTTAATAGATTCTCACAGTTAAATTACACAGTTAGCCCTTAATTTTAATAAGGGGCTTCGTTTGTATTGATCTATTATGATAGATTAATATTTTCGAATTTTAACAATTGAATAGTTTTTTTGAATTGCAATAATTCTGAGTGGAAATTTCTTGTAGAATTAAAAATTAATTAAGTTGATTCTCTTAATAGGTCAAGCTATTAAGGGCGCATGGGGGATGCCTTGGCACCAGAGGGCCGATGAAGGGCGTAGTAAGACTGCGATAAGCCTCGGTTAGCTGTCTAACAAGCTTAAGCCGTGGATACCCGAATGGGGAAACCCGTCTTTTTAAAGACACTTGATTTGTAAAAATCAAGAGGTAAGTGGGGGAACTGAAACATCTAAGTACCCTGAGGAAAATAAATCAACCGAGATTCCCAAAGTAGCGGCGAGCGAAATGGGACTAGCCTAAATTCATATAGTTAAACGGACTGGAGTCTTATACTATATGTTGTTTGCAGGAGATTGGGTGAAAGAACTCCAGTTCTTTCGAAGAGTAAAAAATTGTTGTCTTAACTGAAGTAAGTCAGGAAAGTCACGCCATAGAGGGTGATAGCCCCGTAAGTGAAAAGACTTCAACTCTTTCCAATTTTCCTAAGTACCACGAGGCACGTGAAACCTTGTGGGAATCTGGGGGGACCACCCCCTAAGGCTAAATACCCTTGGTGACCGATAGTGAACTAGTACCGTGAGGGAAAGGTGAAAATTACCCCGGAAGGGGAGTGAAATAGAACTGAAACCGTGTGCCTACAAACCGTAGAAGCAGCTATATGCTGTGACTGCGTGCCTATTGAAGAATGAGCCGGCGAGTTAATTTGTATAGCAAGGTTAAGATATTTTGTATCGGAGCCGTAGCGAAAGCGAGTCTGAATAGGG
>MDTE01119000.1_pt1 | contig 33653 bp, 30 predicted proteins | sample 811231 | NCBI WGS metagenome assembly MDTE01 (sample SAMN05326651, study PRJNA326480) | marine metagenome | isolation source: seawater | place: Indian Ocean: Red Sea | collected 2010
ATCCAAAACGGAACTATGTCATCATTTAACGGAACTATGTCATCATTTAACGGAACTATGTCATCATCTAACGGAACTATGTCATCATCCAACGAATCTATGTCATCATCTAACGGAACTATGTCATCATCTAACGGAAATATGTCATCATCCAACGAATCCATGTCATCATCCAGCGAATCCATGTCATCATCCAACGGAACCATGTCATCATCCAACGGAACCATGTCATCATCTAGAAAAGATACGTTACCATCTAAATATAAATGTCATAATTGTAATGCTATATTTAGTAGGAAAGATAATTTAAAACGTCATTTAAGGTTGTATTGTAAATATGTGAAAGGAACAAATATAGAAGATTACATGGGAATGAATATTAACAATGGAACTATAAATAATACAACTGATAATAGTGTAAAACACTGTACTATTACAAACAATATAACTATAAATAATTATGGAAAAGAGAAAATAGATCATATATTGAAAGACACACAATTCATAAATTCATTATTAAAAGGTCCATATACGGCAATTCCTAGAATGATAGAAGCGATTCATTTTGATAGAGATCATCCAGAAAACATGAATGTAAGAATTCAGAACAAAAAGGAACCATGGATTCTAGTATTTAAGGGAGGTAAATGGATGCATGAGAGAAAAAAAGAAGTATTAGATGATATAATCGATAAAAGTTATGCATCTCTAGACTTAGAGTATCCTCAAAATAAAGGTAAATTGAATGATGTTGAAACAGAGAGATATTCGCATTTTCAAACTAAAATGGATGATAAAGACGATGTGTTAATCAAAAATATGCGTCAAGATGCAGAAAAGGTAATATTGAATAATAGAGAAAATATATAATTATTATATAAATGTCAGAATGCAACAATAGAAATCCTTCGCCACCTTGTAAGGAGGGCTATGAAGAAAAAGAGAATGTTTTAAAATCTGGTAAAAAAAGAGTATGTTGTTACAAATCCAAAAAAACAAAGAAAAATTGCAACAATAGAAACCCATCTCCACCATGTAAAGAAGGGTTTAGTGAAAGGGAGAATATATCAAGTTCCGGTGAAAAGTCAATATGTTGCTATAAAACTAAAAAAGAACCAAAAATTAAAAGGGAGAAGGTTTCTAAACCGAAGTCACTTTGTTCAAAAATTCATCCCGAGCCTCCTTGTTTAGATGGTATGGTTGAAAAAATAAAAGTAAATAAAAAGGGAGTATCGAAAAAATGTTGTTACAAAGATAAAAAAACAAAAAAAAAGGTAACGGGTTTTTCAGCATCAGAACAAACCAAGGATACAAAAAAAGTAGTAGTACCTAAAAAAATCCAAAAAAAATTTGATTGTACACCAAATTATCCATCACCTCCATGCAAGGAAGGAACCGTTGAAAAAAAGAAAACAAATAAAGCAGGAGATGAAAAGATATGTTGTTACAAAGATGATTCTAATAAAAATAAAGGTACAAAAAACTCAAAGATAAAAGAGAAAGTCTCACTGTTTACTACTCACGATTCGCTTTTTGAGTTTGATCCAATGGGTGAGATACGTAATCCTAAGAAACATCTTCCTGCTCGGCTTTCAAGAAGCCCACTTGGTTTACTCGTGTCAGAAAAATATGATGGACATCGTTGTTTATATGATCCAATTATAAATGAAGGATTGTCACGAACGGGGAAAACATCATTTAATTTACCAGAAAAATGGAAAAAGGCGTTAAGTATCTCTAAAATGCCATTGGATGGTGAAATATTTTTACCGGGATTACCTGCATCTCAAGTAGCTGCATTACGAACAAATACAGAATTATCAAATGTATTATGGAAAAATGTTGCGAAATTCTATGTATTTGATTTGCCTACACATGAGGGTACATATACTGAACGAATTAAAGAATATACAAAAATTGTCGAAGATATATGTAAAGAATGGAAATTAGATAATCCTGATGAAGAATGTCCTATAAAGGCAGTACACCATGATCTTATGAAACAACCAGATGAGATTGAAAGTAAATTCAACGAAGTAATGAAAAACAAACATACGTGCAATATAGATTTAACCAAATATGAAATAGAATGTAAACCACAACCAAGTGAAGGTCTTGTTTTATCTATTCCAGATGCTAAATATGAATTCAAAAGGTCATTAAAGAAGTACAAATATAAAGATAGAATCGAGTTTGATGCAGTAGTAATAGAGCCTCATCCATTAAAACAGTCTTTAAAAGTTTATAGACTAGATTGTGAGAAACCGCCACACCCAGACTCATCTGTGTTTTATGTTTCAACGGAGGGGAGACCAAAGGAACACTTTATAGCTGGTGATATATTAAAATGTAGTGCTCTTGGATATGCAAAAGGGAATGATTCATGCCCATCCAAACCAAAAATGGCTAAGATAATTGACTTTAGAAGTGAAGAGGTTGCAATAAGTAGAAAAAAAATAAAATTACCTCCACCTCCAAAAGATGGACCAAATGAGAAAATAGGTCAATATTTTGATAATGTAGCAAAGGGATATTTTGATAAAAAAAACTCAATGAAAGGTCTTGCTTACAAAAAACAAGGTGCAATAGCAAGAAGAACACTCGTAAAAATAACTGAATCAAATTATCATGAAGTTTTTGGGAAAGGCTCTATAGGACAGCAGTGTAAGTGTGTTTTAGAAGGGAAATCGTTTGAAGAATGTATAGGCGATAGATTGAAACCTTAATTTGAATGTAATATATTTGTGTTATTTTTTGCGGAAATTAAAGGAGTATCTTTAAAAACAAACCTAAAAAAGCCATCATATTTATTACCAACTATTTCTATGGGGATATCTTCATTTTCCCACGTATGAGATACTTTCTCTTTCCAAAACTCAATATTTTTATAACTTCGTCTATTTTTTAAATCATATACTAAAACGACTACGTCTGGTTTTTTATAAGAGAAATCTGAATAGATGTATTCTCCTGGAAAATCAAGATAGATAAAATCATTATGATGTATTATGTTGAGATTTTCTGTTTGTTCATAGACATTATCAAAATCACTATTTATTAATCTATTTACGATTGCGGTTTTTCCAACATTAGCATCACCTATAAATAATACTATTGTTTTTGAATTTGTTTTACTCTTATAAGTAGAGATAATATCTTCTAACAACATCAATAATTATATATTATATATAGACATTATGTTATACTACTTAGCTCTTAATCTCATCTTACGACGTTTTCTTTGAAGACGCCGTGTTCGTTTTTTAACCCATTTCCATCTCATCCTAGATGATGCTTTTTTATATCTATTCCCGCCACCTAAAATAGGCAATTGTACATCTACTATATCCCCTTCTATAAGACCATTATCTGATAATGTACCCGTATACATCAAATTTTTATTACAAATTAATCTTTGAATTTCAATTGGATACATTTCCTCGTTTTCTATAACAGTTTTTAATTCATTTACAGTACAATTTTCGTCGATTTCTAATACCTTTGAATTTTTGTTGTATAGATTCAATAATAGTTGCATTATGATAATCAAGATATTTATATTTATAACATCTTTGTGATCAGAATATAAAAATGAAAGACAAACACATGGTTTTTATAACTATATAAATGATGGTAAATAGTGTTTGGATGAAAGAAGAAACTATATTAAATAAGGATAATTCAGATATAGGGACTCTTAAAGAAGAAAAAAGATATAAAAGGCGTGATAATGCTATTTTGAATCCACGTCCTTCTAATTTAGAATCTCTCAATAAAACGCTGATAAACAATGAGTTAATGATGTTTCAACAAATATGTATGAATTATGGAGCTCTCTATTCTTTACCTTTTGCAACAAAGTATTTGAACAAAATAGGGATAAATGTGAATGAGACTGATGTTAAAAATATGTATTTAAAAAAGGAAATAACTTTTATCAGTGATTATAGAGAAAATCGTGAAGTAATGTTAAAACAGTTCTTTGATACTGCTACGATTTAGGTATATTTGGATTTTTTTGGTTATTTAATATTTAAATATATTAGATGTTGTTTTATCTATACATATTTTTAAAATAAATTTAGATAACTATTAGAGATAATTATATACTAATGTTAGATTCAAGTTGGTGTGAGAAATATAAACCAAAATTAAGTGAAATAAAAGATAATCAAGAAGTTGTCGAAAAGTTAAAAATTATGATAAAAACGAAGTTATGGACAAATTTTGTATTGAGAGGTCCCGTGGGATGTGGGAAACGCACGTTAATAAATGCTTTTATGAATGAAGTTGGGTGTTCAGACGATAATATTCTTAGAATATATCATTCAAATTTAAAGATTCATGATACACGTAATTTATTTTCTAATTTTTTAGAAAAAAAGACAGACGAGAAGCATAAATGGATTATCATTCAAAATATCAGAAGATTTCCAATACAATTTCATTATGCTTTGTATAATTTATTCACAATGAAAGATTTAACAGTTATTATTGTCGAGACAAAAGAGAATATGTCTGTGGGGCAATGGTGTATTATTTTTAATATGAGGGATAGAACATCTAAGGATTATTATAATATTGCAAGGCATATTGAAAAAAAGGAAAAGAAAAAATGGAGTAAAAAATTTTTACAAAACATTTATTCATTTTCTCGTAATAATTTATACACTTTTTTGTATTTATTGCAATGTCCTAGTGAGTTACCGGATAATTATAATAAACAAAAATTACCGTATAATGAATTGCTTAATCATCCTTCATTGAGAGAAAGATATAAAATAATTCATGAATTAGAGATTCAAGGTTATTCTCATTTAGATATTGTAACGCATATATATAATTATCTAAGGGAATCAGATGATTCAAGTATAGAATATGTTATAGAAGTTGGAAGAACTTTAGCAATTTATTCCAATCACGATTATAATAAACTACCCATTTATGCATGTTTTGGACGTTTGTGGGAAATGAAATATAGACCTAAAAATTAAGCAGAGCTATTTAAAGACTGTGTGAACGGGTTTTCTTTAAATGCAGTGAGTTGTTCGGGTTCAAGTCGGGTTTGTAAATTTTCGTTACATACATTGTTTTTATCAGTTGTGACTGATTCGGTTGAAGGTTCAAGTGGTATATTAACAAGCCTTGTCTTTTGTAATGCATCTGGTTCTTGTAGGGGTACTCTTGTAGCTACGTCTCCAATTTCTGTTTGACCCGATGCAACTTTTACACTAGTTTGGGTTGGTTCTCTTCCTTCTGCTATGTTTTCTTTGACTTCATTTAATGTAGCGTTATAAATATCAGTATACGACATTGGTTTTGTATCCCCTTCTGCGACACCTGTGTATTCTGTATCAGCTAAAAACTGTCTTGATGTAGTAGGGGCTTTTACTTTTGATACAGTATACCCACCTTTATCTTCTCCATCTGCAACCCCTGTATATTCTGTATCAGCTAAAAACTGTCTTGCTGTAGGAGGAGCTTCCTTGGGATTTGTAATATAACCCTGTCCAACTTGTCCAATTGACGCATGACCTTGTGCTGGTTGATGTAATGTTGTCTCTTTTACAGTTGTGGTTGCTTGTAAATCAGGACGTACAATACGAGTATTCCCAGTTAAATTACCACCTGATATCATTTGTTTTAAGGTTTCTCTGGCAGTAGTTTTTGGATCATCCATTTGATATGTTTGTCCTTGATAACCAAGTTTACCGATATTACCTTCTCGAGTATCATGTATTGTTGTTTCTTTTATTGTTGTTCTTGTAATATCATCTGTATCATACATAGTTCCTTTTTTTACGGCAACTCCAACATATCCTTCTGTTCTACCATTATCTTCTGTTGTTTCTTTTACTGTTGCACGCATTATATCTTGTACTGGTGCAATCATTCTTTTAACAACAGTTGCTGCTAAACCTACATAATCACTCGATGTTCCTTTTTGAGTAGGTTTCAATTCAGAACAATATTGTATTGTAGGATTTTTAGATGTTGAATTTGTAGCATTTCTAGGTCCAGATGATGGTAAATTTTGTTTGTGTACAACTTCTGGTGCATAATTTGAGTATTTTTCTGGTTTTTTAACAACAGAAGGTCCCGCGTTACCGGAATATCCACTTAATGTTTCTTGTCTATTTGTATTTCTAGCATCAAATTTACCGTGTAAAGTAGGCCCACTTGTTACAACAGTTGTATTAAATCTAGGTGTATCAAATGAATGAAATCGTATAACTTTGTTCTGTTCAACAACAGGTTGTATACCTCTTTTTGAACCAAGAAAACCGGGTAATATTCTGCCTCCGTATGATCTTTTTGGATTTGTTTTTGAACGTAATTCATTTGTACTTTTAGGCATTACATAGTTTCTTGTATCTACTTGTTGAAAACCTCCACTCGGTTTATTTGTATATCCGCTATTTAGACCAGGTCCAACTTGTACAGGGTCATTTAAAGGAACACCTTGTCTGAATCTTGAAGGGTTATATCTATTTTCAAAATCATCTGTTACATCTGGTGTACCATATATATTTTCTCTTTGAAGTTCGAACATATTGCTGACTTCTTCTTTTTTGATGTGGTTTGTAGGTATACCTGTGAATGTTTCTAATATACTACTTGATCTTTCGGCATCAATATTTTGACGAACATTTCCTCCAAAAAAGGGAGTCATGTTATTATGTTTAAAATTGTTAGGATCAATTGGTTCACCTGTAAGTGATATAGATTGTTGAGTATCTCTAATATTTGTTTCTCTTGTAGATGATGGTCTTTCAAATGGTTGACCATTGTTCAAAGATTGCCCAGGATGTATTAAACCTCTGTCATTTCTGAATCCGATATTATTTTCATTATCTATATTTTTTAAATATTGATTTGTTTCGGTTCGTTTTGCTTCATCTAAGTAAACATTATCAAAAATACTTCCGGTTGATGTTCTACTTGCACCCTTTGGAGCCTTTGAGTTTCTTCTTCCACTCATAATATCATATTTATTACATGTCTCCATTTATTTACTCATTTATATATATTATATTTATAACTAATGCCACAGATATTTCCTTTCATTACGAATGTTTCTAAAACGAGTGAAAATCCTGATATAAATAACACAACAAAATTACCGGAATATAAACTATCTGAGCATGTTCCAAAATATCACAAGTATAAAACTAAGAAAGGTAGGAATGTATTTGACACTATTTTTACAGTAGAAGATAATATACTTAGAGGTTTATCATTGGCGATTACAGGTAAAGAAAAATGCGGTAAAAAAACATTAAATCATATGAAGTTTGGAGAACAAACATTCTTTACTAGTGGAACATGTGGCCCCAAAAGTCTTGATGATTGTTCAGGTGAACCTCGTAATATTATTATTGATACTGTTCCATCTGGAAAATTTAAAAGGAAAACAGATTACAGAGCAGAATCTGAAAATAAATATAAAATAGGTAAAAATGCAGGTCTTATTCCAAGTGTTATAGAAGATTTATTTGACTTTAATCCTGGAGAAGTACTACTTGCTTTCGCAGGTTCAAAAAAGGGAAGGATACACGATGTTTGTCAAAGAATAAACTTTAAAGAAAAACAATATTTTCCTAAAAAAAAGAAACCTCTTGTTAAAAATCATAGTATATGTGTACCTACTCATCCATCTATGTTAAAAGAGAATTTTCTTGGTGGTGCTTATCGTCATCGTTTTAATCGTCTGACACAGAAGGCACCCGGCCCTCTCCCTGACGAATGGAAAGTTAAAAATATAAAAATTATTACATTTACCATGCTTCTACTTTTAATTGTATTAATTGGTATGTATTTGTTGCATCTACTGTATTAAGTTCACCGATCTTACATTTCTTTCTAAAGGATCTTCACTATCAGAATCATCTATATGAAGAGTTCTTTTTTTGTACAAATTCATCACGTAATAACAAGATATTTTGTTTTTGGTTGAATAATCAGGACAACATACCTTTTTGGGATCGAATTTTTTACGACATCCTTTGCAAATACACTCCTTTTTAATTGGAGTGTTCATCTTAGTGAATATGACATCTGTACTTTTGGGTTTTTTAGGTTTTCTATGTTGTGATGCATAAAATGCATTATACTCTTCGAGAAAATCTACGAAAGAATATTTGGACCCTTTTCTATATACTAAAGAATCGGATTGTGATATCATTCTGTAGATAGGATTATTCTCAATTAGTATATCCTCTTTCATAGAATCAAAGTATGGCAAATTCCATTCATGGAAAGGGATCTTACCATATTTATTTAACATTTCCTTTCTTGCTAGTAATAGTTTAATAAGTACGAGATGTAATTCTGTATTTATACATTCGGATTCCATGTCGCCGTTTGTTTGTTCTACAGGTTCAAAGCCAAAATAAGCGATCCTTCTAATAACCTCTCCTGTATCTTGTACGTCCTGCATATACTGACTACAGAATAACATAGGTTGTGTAATCTTTTTCTGCGATTCTTGTTTTTGGTTTTTAACTGGGATAGCAATTGTTTCTCCAGATACAGCCTTCTGAAAATCAGTTTTACCAAACTCAGATATCATGTTAGATGGTGTATCTGAATCAATGATGATGTCTTTATCCAAAAACGCAGTTTTACCAAATATTTTCTCTTTGAAATTCAAAGTTCCAATGCATTCTTGAGAGAATGTGTTAGATATAATATTCACAATTGTAGATTTACCAGTACCTGAAGTACCTACTAAATATGGTATGGCGTGAATTTTATCTGATGGATCTGAACCAATAGGATAATGTAATCTTCCAAGAAATCCGTGAAAGATAAGGGATATATCCCCAGATAATTGAGGTTGATCACTAATGATCTTATCAAACACAGGACATTTAATATCGTACCAATTTTTGTTTAGAATTTCTGGATCGAGATCAAATGGTATATATTTTTTAGCAGCAAAGGTATACCTTGGATATTGATCATATTCTTCAAAAGACATAGAATCTAATCTCAAAAACCCATTCTTAAAGGCAACAATGTTTTGGTTTCTTTTTAATAAAGGTATTGTAACGTGATTATTCGTCAAATATTTTACTAAGTTGTCCTTTACGTTTGGTCTTCTATATAATCTTCTAAGTTGGTCGTCACTTTTTCTAAACAAATTATCTAAAAACTCTTCGTAAATATTAACTTGTTCATATTCAATAGGACAATCAGGAGAACGTCTCATGATGTACCCATCTTTTTTAAGATATCCTTCTTGAGAACATGTATCTTCTAGATGATCTAATAAATCATCATATTTTGTATCTTCAGGTGGTTTGATACCAATACCTTCTCTAATAACTTTCCATTCACCTGCATTTAATTTCGTATCTATTTTTCTAGATGGACTGCATGAATAACATTTTGCAGTGCATTGTGTTCGGGATATAACTAACCAACATTGTACACAAGAATGGGTTTTTGTAACATCAACTAGACATTTTTTATCTGATGCAGGAACACATACAATTGCCGTTTGAGAACTTCTATATGTATGTATATTCCATTTACCATCTACACCCATAACCCTAGAAAGACTATCTGAGACAGAATTGGGTACATTCTTATATTCTTTATCAGAACAATTGTCAACCGAAGGTACAATCTCATTTTGTCTACCCGAAACATCCAGAATAGATTCATTTGCGAAATAAATACGTGAATTCTTGTGTGCATAAGATGCCTGACCACATAATAGTTCTACATTCTCCCATCTTGTAGAAGATCTTTTAAGTTTCATATTACCAAACCCTTTAATGAAATAATGTCTCTTTTTCTTTCCAACACTTAAAAAGCAAGGTGTATTTAACTTAGGATCAACATCTCCATCAACATCAATCTGCTGAATATTTCTAGTATCAATCCAGATATATTCATAATAATCTATCAGTTTTTTTCTATTAGAGATAGTATCGTCGGTTTTTGTAAAATCTGTATACGACGGCTTCTTGTTTGTTTCTCTATATGGTAGAAGAATCTTCTTCTTGTTTTCATCTAATTTTAGATTGATTGGCATCCATAATATACCATTTTTGTCTAAGTAATTAATTATATTTGTTTTATCATCCATTGGTTGATTTATGGTTACTGTCATGTTTTCTATTCATTTTTATAATGAGTTAAATTAATGAATAGTAAAAACTTAGAAGAAAAAATGGAATATACTGTAGGTGTATTGTCACTTTTCGTTGTGATTTATAGGATATGTTTCATTATGTTTCCAATGCTTAAATTGGCGATAGCAAATAGAGATACTGCTTCTATATTTAAATCATTTACATTATTAGTATAATAACAAATGCCATTTTGTTGTACAACCAGTTTAGATGACATTGAAGACAATATGCTTTTTGATGATATAAAAAAGGATAAAAAATTACATTTTTCTGAATCAAATTTAGATAATGCAACCTGGGAGAATACTGAACCATTTAAACCAAATGTAACATACGGTAAGGTTATAAAGGTATATGATGGTGATACCATAACGATCGTATCACAACCATATAAGAACCAACCTGTATTTAGATTTACACTTAGATTAAGAGGAATAGATGCACCAGAGTTAAGAAGTAGAGATCCTGAAGAAAAAATAGCAGGTAAGAAAGTACAACAAAATTTAAGTAATTTGATATTGTCTAAATATGTTCATATATCAAACATAGGTATTGATAAATATGGAAGAATTTTATGTGATGTATATTTGGATAATCTTTTAGTGAATCAATGGCTTATAGATAAACATTATGCGATTGAGTATAAAGGGGGAACAAAGAAGAAAGTGAATTGGTATGATTATATGAATGAGAGTTCTATGACGCCGGGTAAACTGATAAGATAAAAATGATGAGATAAAAATGATGATACAAGAATATCTTATAATAAAGATAGGTGAGATATATAATTATGAATACTTTACCCAAAGAATTACAGATTTGTATCATGGAATATAATGTTGATCATAGAGTGAATTTTAAGAAAGTTCTAAGAGAAATTCCTATAAAAGGTGCTTTAAGTAGATTTAGAGCAATGGATAGAGAGTATCGTAAAATAGCACCGATTGAATTTGTGTCATACGATAGAATAATTAATAATTACATGAATGACAAACTATATTTAGCTAATGTTTTAAAGTTTTGTAATTGTTGTGATAGACACTCATTAAATAAACCTGATGGATTGAAGAAACCATATCCAATACTTGAGCGAAAATGTAAATGTAGATGCAGACATAACATAAGGTGGATAGCGAGATCTTGTGATGTATAAATATACTTTTGAAGGTGTCAAATAGTCAAATATTTTAGTATATTTGATATGGTGATTGTTTTATAACTTGGAGAGATGTCGTCATATAATAATAACTTTTCGGACTTGTCTTTTGTTAATCGCACCATTTTTATTTCATACTTGAAATTATACTCAATATCTATACTTTTCTTATAATCAAATAATTTTTTTGACTTCTCGTAACTGCTAAAACATGCTATCATTTGTTTTTCATTATTCAAGTTTAAATTTTGTTCAGTAACAACGTATAATTCGAGTATATAAGATGGTGTTTTTATCTTTTGCAATAATTTGTTCATAATTGCGTGTTGCATTGTTATACTTCTTATAAAATATGAATTTAATCATGTAATTTAAAATTTCATTTAATTTTTTTATAAAAATGATGTGTGTATACTGTATTAAGATTATAACACTATAAACAAACATTATGTCGATTTACAATTGTTTTAAGATAGTTTCAAAAATGTTGATTACGTGTACGAGTTTATCTTTTGGTTATACTCCAACAAATAGTCCAATTGAGGCTCCATCGTATTATCCAACGCTTCATCCTTCGCCATCACCAACTCATCAAAATACTAGACGACCGAGTTATACTCCTTCTAGTGTTCCTAGTTCGACACCAACATATAAGCCTACTGGTTTTCCTTCTTACGCACCTACTGAAAAGCCAAATGTATCACCGACTCGTCAGAATACTAGACGACCGAGTTATATACCTACAAGTGTTCCTAGTTCGAAGCCAACATACAGGCCTACGAGTAAGCCTTCCTATGTTCCAACAAGAGTTCCAATTGGAAATCCAACAAATACACCTTCATCAAAGCCTTCATATCAACCGACAAAGGCTCCAATCTCCCCTCCATCATATCGACCAACTCAGAAACCGAGTTATACTCCTACAAGTATCCCAACCAAGCATATTTCGTACGCCCCTAGTGAATTTCCAAGCAATAGTCCAACAAAAACTTCTACAAAAAAACCTACATATCGACCCACTCCATCACCCACTGAGCGTCCTACTTACTCTCCTACAAAGAAACCAACTTATTTACCCACCCCATCGCCTAGCGAGCGTCCTACTTACTCTCCTACAAAGAAACCAACTTATTTACCCACCCCATCGCCTAGCGAGCGTCCTACTTATTCTCCTTCAATGAAACCAACTTATAAACCAAGTCCTAATTAAGAATTTATCATATTCATCATTTCAACTGATAAATTCTTGAAAGTATAGATGTTTTCGTATAAAAAGATAGGATAATACCTATCATAAAAAAAGAACATATAATAAGTTTTATTTTTTTCATTCTTTTCATAGTTATATATCTTAAGTTTTGATGGTTGTATTTTTGTATCAGTTAAGTACAATATAAGTATAGTAGATTCTAAAATTGAGGATACTTTTTTCATTGTTGTATCGTCTAAATTCTTTTTCATATCACCAACTAATTTTTTAATTTCAGTACGTTTTGTTGGTTCTATACTTTTTATCCAATCCATTGGACTTGTATTATTATATCTATAATCAAGATGTAGAATTGAATGCCACGCGTATGGTAAAACTAAACCTTTTGTATTTATGTGGTAATTCTTACTTATTTTTTTTAAATCATCTGTATCGTAATTTTCAAATGAATAATTCATATATTTATTGTAATTACCAATATTTACGTTGGATTCTACCCATTTGTAAAAGTCATTATCATCTTTGTGATAGAATGTGTTTTTGATTTGATCAAATTTAAGTTCATTAACTATGAAGTCAGGAAGAGATCCATTTATGATATCATCTTTTCTTCTATAATTGTACATAATTTCTCTAGAAACTAATTCTGTAAAAGTATCAAACTCTTGTTGTGTAAGAGTTAATGAACATTTATTATCAGACATTGAACATTGCGAGTCACACGATGACTTAGATTTATTTTGACAAAGTTCAATTGAATTTTTAAATGGTGCTTTTGTTTCTTTATTGGAAATATGAACACATTTTTTTGCACTGTTAATAATTATTTTTTTGACTTCATTTAGGTTTTGTTCTTTAATAAAATTCATTAGGGTGTCGTATTTTGTAGTTACACTGTTGTTTTTTTCATTTTTTATTTCATTTGGTACGCAACATTCTTTAGATTTTTTTTTGATGCTTATTTTTTTTAGCGTATGATTTTTTGGGCACGATACAGATGGGTTTCTGGTTGTACACTTTTTTTGTATTCTTTTTCTTTTTGTGAGATCGGTTTTGGGTTTACCTTTAAAACAACATGTTACACCAGTTTCAAGTTTTCTAGGGTTCATATCATTTGGACAGGATGGTTCTGGGTTATTTGAGGGACATTTTAATTCTTCCATATTATTCCTTAATGTTTATAAATATTAGAATTGAGTAAACGATTCTCTTGTTTCTTTACTTGCAATATATTTTGGTATATCTTTGGTTTCTAATGGGGATTCAGTTATTTTAATTCCACAATAAGGTTTTGGTTTTTTTTCATAATTTTCTACTGTATATAGTTTCCATTCTATAGCATGAGCCAAAATGAATCTAAAATTTTCCCAAAATTCATCATTATGTCCAACTGATAAAGTCATAAGATGTGCAAGTTCATGAAGTACAACAAACATGACAGTATTGATATCAGTAAGTTCGTTTTTAGAATCTTTGCTTCTAACACAAATTACAATTTTTTCTCCTTTATTCAAACTGTAACTTGTTTGGTTTACTTTGGGCACAGCTTCACGAATATTGTCATCCTTATATCTTTTTGCAAGAGTATTTACTCTACCATCTTTATCTCCAAATTTTTCAACAAATTTTTTTACAAGCTCTCTATTCCGTCTTTTTATCTCTGCGAATAAGTTAGCGGCATCTACCTTATCAGGCTTGTTTTGTACTAAATGTAATTTGTTATCTTCTGTCGAACGAACATAAATCAAAGACGGAGAGTAAGCTGTTAAATAAAGATAAACAATGAGAGTTATTATGGCGACACAGAAAACAATATACTCAGGGTTCATTATAAGAAAAAACCATTTTTTACTGTAAATAAAAATAAAAAATAAGACAATGGGAACACTCTATTTCTGTGAAGATAATGAAATAATCTCTTCTTACATATGTATAGGACTGTTTGAGGATAATAAATTAAAAAAAGCGATAAAAAATAATACAATAACAGATTTGAAAGAAATTCTTAAATCAAATAATTTTCCTGTTGGAACACAATTGGGTAAATCCAGAAAAATTAATTTAGCAGAATTTACGATTTCAAATATAGACACCTTTTTAGAATTAAAAAAGAAGATATGTACCTTTATATTGGATGGTAATACAAACCCTTCGAATGTATATGTATGGTTTTCAATGGAAACATCCCCTTTTAAAACTAAAGAATTTTCTATAAATGGAGATGAAGAACATATCGATAAATATTTGAATAAAAATAAGGATGTGTATTTTACAACACGTGATATATTAGACAATGATGCATTGTATTCTGGGAATGTTCCATATAATACAGATATTGTTAAAGAACATACATTAACAATAAATAAATTACTAAAAAACTCAGCTCTTGCAAATAAACAGATACACTATACTAATACTAAGAAAGGTTTTGCATGTACTCTTATGTCATCGGATGTAGTCCCTAATAAATTGCGCGAATGGTTAAATATAGAAAAGATATTTGAGATATTTCCATTGTCTTCTAAGGTACCATTTATGATTTATGATGATAATAATGAGACTAAAAGAAAAATATATAGGAAATTTTCAGATGTAGTTCAATTAAGAAAATGGTCGAAATTATACGATGATTCAAAAAAGAAGCATCAAGCAAAACAAGATTGGGCTAAAAAAAATAATAAAGAATTGAAAACATTTAGGAAGAAGAGTATATCACAAGGGATTCATGGATTATCATTGAAAATATTGTACAAAAAACAATATCTAACGGTTAAGATATATAAGAAAGGCGGTGTCAATGTTTTTTTTAGAACATCTCATGGTGGTGACTATTTATATGAAGAGGATTGGAATAATATAATAAATGATATACAAACCAGAATTATTGATGTTGTAAATAAGTTCAAGATATCTACAAATGTATTCATGGGTAAAAAAATTAGTCCAATATCTGATTCTAATATTAAAATTAGAACAATGACTACTGTAGCTGATTTGAATTACAATAACATGAAAGAATCGGGCAAATCTTCGTTGGATTGGAAGGATTATTTAGATTCTTTGATACCATTTTACTATGTTAATAAGAAAAGTGGGAAAACTGTGAATTTCATTCGTGTTAAAAATTATTTAAATTCAGATAATCTAAATTTTGTTTTAAATCAGAATATACCTGTAAATAGAGATGATTGGGATGAAGAGGATATACTGAATAGGATTACTACACTATACATGACAACTAAAGAAAATGCTAGTAAAAAAATAGATAATTTAGATCGTAAACTATTAAATTCTAATGAAACAAAGGGTCCAATTATAGATATAGCAAATGGAACAAGTGATCGAGAAACACGTATTACTTTAACGGGTGTAAAAAGTTGGTTTGAGGCGAAGTATGCATATGATATTGTGTTGCACACTTTTTGGTCGTACTTTAATTCTACGGATTCAAAGAAAGGCAATACTATTGAGAATATAGATGATTTGAATAAGTTCATAACAGAGCAGAATATTAAATCAAAAAAGACAACTGATTGGGAAACAGAGAGCAATAATTGGGATAATGAAAGTCAAGAGAATGATTGGGATAATGAGAGCAATGTATGGGATAGTGATGATGAGAATGACGGCGATGGTGATGATGCGGCAGATAATGATGTCGAAGAAATTAAAGAAGATGAAACAAAAACAGAAGAAAATAATATTCAAATAAAAAAATTAGGTACGTTGAAAAAATGGTCTTTAAATAATAGTTATAGATTAGATCGTTTGAAAGTGATGGATCCTGAATTATTTAATTATAAATATACTGAGAATGACAAGTCAGTTGGTTTTTCTAATAGGTGTCAACCACCTACTTTAGCACATCCTATAGTTGTTACAAATGAGGAAAAGAAAAGAATAGATAAATCTAGGTACAATTATACCGACTCGCTCTTTTATAGAAATAATTGGTATATTGCATGTGAATATTTTTGTTGGAATTGTATGATACCTTTATCAGAAGATGATTTAATAAAAAAAAGTTATGTAAAAGAAGGTCAATGTCCGGAATGTCAAGGTAAAATAATTACCCCAGAAATAATTAAAAAGAAGAACGCTTCTCCTGAAGAATATACTATATTTAAAAACAAAGATAAAAAGGAATATAGAGCATATATTGGCCAAAAATTAAAACATCCCGATAATCTTCTACCACCTTGTAGGTACAAAAGTAAAAAAAAGGATAAGGACAATGATAAGGATAAGGACAAAGATGTTTCTATTGTCGAAGAAAGTAAAAAAAAGAATACTAAATCTAAAAAAATACCAAAAAGTTCAAAAGCGTATGTTAAGAAAGAGTTAGTATTTCCTTTGGAAGACAAAGCATTTGGATCATTTGATGAGAGTCTTCACCGTTTATTAGATAATCCAAAGAACATTTTCTCAAATAGCGTAAATTCTGGTAATATTGTACCAAATATGTCATGTTATGTAAGAGAAGGGATATCTATAAATACAAATAAGAGTTTTTTAAATGTAATATGTAAATTTTATGATAAGTCTGATACAATTGAGGAATTGTTTAATGTGATTGCTTCAAATTTATCAAAGGCGGAGGTTATATTATCAATACATGGGGGCAAATTGATAAAGATGTTTGAAAAGGAGAATTATAATTTGGATGAATTTAAAGATTGGAAGAAAAAGCAATCTATTGAGGGGTTTGAGGATAAATATTTAAAGCGTATTTTTACAGCATCAGTAACTTTAATAAAGATGATAAAAGATCCAGAGATAGAGATATCACATTCATTTTTTTGGGGTATTTTATGTCATCCTGGTGTTATTTTTAAACGCGGATTGAATATGTATATATTTGAAAAGTTAGATAAGGGTGTTAACTATGTATGTCCTTCCAATGGCGATGACAACCATTATTATTATAATGATGCAAAGCATGTATTTGTATATTGCTCAAAAATATCTGGAAGAAAACATTATGAACCAATTATAAAGGTAAATACAAATCATTTGGGAAACATTATTTATCCACATGAATATTCATTCAAAACAAAAGACATTATAACAAGTATAATCCCACTTCGAAAAAGTTGTGTAGTCGTTCAAAACACAAATTATATAAAAAAACTATCTGAAGATGGTTATTTCAATAGACCGGTTAATATTGATACTATTATATCTTATTGTAAGACAAATAGGATATCAATAAAGGGTCAGTGTTTAAATAAAGACTTAGAAACTGTTTATATATTACTCGATAATAATATTTTTATACCTGTATTAGCAGGTAACATACTACCTGATTATAAAATAATATATGCAGAATCATTTGATGAATTACCAAAATTAAATTTTACTTTAGCTTATTTAAGTAAATTGGATACATTATTAAGATGTAAACCAATATCTTATACGAAAGACAAAGTAACAAATAAAGTAAATGGTCTAGTTTTACAATCAAACAGAGTTATACCTATAAAACCAACTTCTAAAATTCCTGATTTAAAATACGATGAACGTCCCTTTTACTTTAAGAAAAAGACGAACGAGACAAATAAACACACCATAAATAAAGAATTTTGGAAAAAATACAATCAATTTTGTTATGAACTTGGACACGAAATGTCAAAAATAAAAAATAATTAAATCTACTCGTTCATTGTGCTACTATACAATTGTTTTTCGTATTCTTCTACTTCATTCTCGTAGCGTTCCCTGTCCTTTTCAGCAGCAGTGATATATTTCTCCTTTTGTTTTTCTGGGATTTTCTTCCAGTCTTTAGATAGAATTTGCATAATCTCAGAAAATTTCAAGTCGGGACGTTTTTTCTTAAGTTCAGCACGTTTATCAACACAAAAGAACATGTAACTTGTCTTAGCATGTTTTGGTGCTTTATCGTCTTTAAATTTTTTCATTTTGATTGATTCATCAACGTATTTCGCAACCATCTCATCCGCCCTATCATCAGCACCTAATTCCTGACATACACGTCGAATAAGGCAGGAATGAGAGTCTTTCATAATATCCATCATGTTTTTTACACCGTTGTAATAGTCAATGTGTGCCATTGTATAATACTATATTCTTCATATGTCCTTATACCATTTTTATTAATAAACCCCGTGCCAAGAAATGTCACATACTCTAGCCTTTTGGTGTATTGAATCTTTTTCTTCTTGGGACATGTCTTCATTGTAAGGTACGAAACTCTTGCAATCATCTGTATTTTTCCCAATATTAATGTTATTTGATTTACAAATCATATCCTTCTCGTTTAACTCCCAATAATCAGGGCATTTTGATATGTAAGGAGGCCATGCTAAATCTTTTTTTAAGAAATTATCTTTGATTTCGGTTGAATAAAGAGAAAGTAAAATAATTATAGTAAAAAAAACTACAATAAATACTGTTATCCACCACATTATTAATGTTAATATAAATTTAAAAATTGGAAACGGAATCTACTAATTTCATACCTTTTTTGATACCTTTGTCTTTTGCGATTGCTTCCATACCTTTAATCATGGACCACCCTGCGTATAATAAAGTGATGTATAGTGCTAATATTTTTTGAAATATACTTTTAATTTTTATCATCAGAAATTCAGTTGTAGTAGCTACATTACCCATCTTTCCCATAATATCGCTCAATGCGAATGTAGTATTTGTTCTTGAAATATTACTTGCTATACCGACATCTGTTAAACTACCTAATTGAGCGTTTAAATTAGTTTGGAATGCACCTATAACATCATTGTAAGGAGAGAATAAAGGTTTTGATGTCTCTTTTACATTTAAACGAATACAGTTATTAAAATTAGAAACAGGTTCGTAACCGAAAAACCCAGCAAACGGCATAACAAATGGATCACATCTATAAACCGACCAATTATTTCTTACAATATGTCTTAATCCATATACAGTAATAAATAAAGTAAACAATATAACACAAATAAGGATTGATAAAATTTTTATTAATCCATTAAACCAATTTGGTACATACACATATCCCATTATAATTATAAACTGAATAATTTTTTTACTTGTTCAGATGTAAGATATTTTATTCCATTCTTTGATTTATAGTTATTTCTGTTTTTGTAACCATTTGTTATATACCATGTTTTTATACCATGATCTATCCCCATACAAATATAAATAACTCTTCCTTTTGTTGTGAATATAGAGGAATTGTCGTTATTACCTATAGATTTTAACACAAACGCTATTTTAGATATTTCATAATTCTTATTAAGCCCTATCTCTACTGGTATAAATTCATTTTTAGATATTTTACTCCTTATAAAGGCAGATCTTTTTGAAGGATTACTCCATACCATATATTCTGAAGTTGTAAGCTCTATGCCTTTTTTGTCTCTTGTTTTTGAATTTAGATATTGTCGACATCTGCTCTTTTCATGTAGTGTAGACAAAGGAGCCTTTTTATTAAACCAACTTAAACATTTTGAAAGCATAGTGTTAGATATATCTTGTTTCCTAATCCTATAATTCTCATAAGTTATACTTTTGTAACTTTTTGACCCTTTTTTTGGTAAATCTGTAACATTTGTATGTAATAACTTATACGGATTCATAGAGTAAGCTGTAGTGACTGTATCAAATGTATACAAGTATATGTAATCATTTTTTTATCAGAAAAACATAATTACTTATAATAATCGAATGTCTGATGATTCAAAATTAAATTATATACCTTGGGCTATTATAACAATTGTTAGTATTATATTATTAACCGTTATCGTTACAATGATCATTCATATATTATTTCTTAAGGGTATATACAACAAAGATTTTGAGAAACATAGATGCAAATTACAATTACTCCCTTTTGTATCTATTATAAAACCAGAGGTATCCGTATTAAACAACTTTCATTATTGTGTAAAACAAGCAATTGACCCATTATTCAGAGAACAAACAAAAAAATTAGACGAGCCTGTTAATAATATTCAAAAAAAATTAGAAGTTACTACCGAATATACGAATGAACTGAAAAGGGAATCAGATAAATATAGAAAAAAGTTGAAAGAAAATACAAATGTTATGAGTGATGTTTTTCTACGTTCCCAAACTGTATCTTACTACATATCTTTGAAAATGCAGAACTTGTTTTATAAGATAGGTGCAGTAATAGTTACCTTATATTATTTCTTAATTTCTTCAATGAATAGTGTTATGATATTAATCGCTGGGGTATATAGATTAATTATTATATCTGAAATACAAATGATAACATCGATTGCGTTAGCGGCATTTCATGCATTTAGGGCAAACATGTTTAATATCCCACCACTTTTCGTTACCAACCCTGGTTTTATAGCTAATATTATACCCGCGGGTATATATGGTGTGTTTGCAATTGCTCTGGCAGCTCTTAATAGTACATTACGAATATTACAAAAGACAGCTTCTCAGAGGGCATATTGCTGTTTTTCGCCAGATTCCAAATTAATATCAGGTAAAAATATGAATGAATATAAGTTGGGTCAATATGTCGATCATGTTAACAAAAAATCAAAAATATTGGGAATTATTACAAGTGAAAACAGTGAATTTTTGTATAAACTATCTGACAATGTTTGGGTAACTGAAAATCATTTTGTATATTGTAAAGATAAAAAAGAATTTGTTTTTGCTTATGAAATATGTAATAAAACAGATAAAAAACCAAATAACGTTATGTGTTTTGTAACCGATGATCACAATATACAAACAGAAAAATATTTATGTTCAGATTATTCAGAATCAGATGATAATGTTAAAATAGCTACTGAAACATTGAAAGGTTTGAATTATAATCACTCAAAATTGAATCCAAAATATGAATATGGTGATGCTAGGAATTGTATATCAGGAGAGTGTTGTGTACAAACACGAAAAGGTTCTAAAAAAATACAAGAGATCAAAATAGGAGATATTATCTGGGATGATGGAAATTGGACAAGAGTTATAGGTAAATATTCATGTATATTACCAAAAGATCATAAATGGTTACAAATAAGTAGTACACAATTAGTAAGTCCAAGTGTAATTGGGAAGATTGACTCAGTATGGGATAAACTGTATTCTTTATGTAATAATGTATTCGTAGAAATGAAAACTAATAAAGGATATCATGTTATCACCGAATCTGGATCATTTAATATTGTAGGAGAAAAACCACTTATCATTCGTGATTTTTTGGAGAATACAGCAATATATGATATAATAGAGGAAGATAATAAAAAAGAATTGAATAATTATTGTAATTATCCTAACGTTGAGGATACACAATGACGATATACTTGATGTTGACCAGCACTCAAACTAGGTCGAGTTATCTTGCATATGTCACCGGGCCGTAAACCTATAAATTTTGCAACAGGATCATTATCCATAATATGAGGTAGTTGATCAGGACTTTTAATATGATATTCGTTTTTAAGATGTGTCTCGAATATGGAAGGTTCTAATCGAGTATGTGGAGGAACAAGTGTATGTTTTGTGACATTAAACATAAGGGTTCTTATTGAGAAGATTTGCACATATGTACCAGTTTCTTTATATAAATAACTGAGACTGTCATTTACAGATTGAGAACATTTAGATTTTGTTATAATTACAAGTGTATGATCAAAATCATTTAAAGATTCATCTCTTTTAGATATTACTGAATTTACAAGTGTGTCAATTGTTTTGGCAGTTGGACTATTTTTGTCAAGTAAATAATGTACTTCGATATGTTCCTTACTATCAAAATTAGTAGAAACAATTGGTTCAGGTGTCTGTGTTTTGATTTCACTTGCTAAAAGATTCATTTCGGCACTTGTGAAATTTTTATATTTGTCAACTTGAAACCCTCTTTGTTCAAGCATTTCTAGAATAACAGAACGGGACTCATATAAGTATGCAGAAAGGTGTTTTGGTGCTGTGGTGGACATGGTTCTTTATTAATAGATATATATACTTTCATCTTTTAAATTCATTTTTATATTCACAACTTTTTATATGTGTAATTCAATAATGATGTACACCCCGCTTCGATTTAAACAAATGAATCGCCAAGTACATTCTAGATATTCAGATGTACAAGATGTTTTAAGTAAAACTCTTTACGACATAGCCTGTTATTCAATTTATGGATTTATAATAGGTGCGTTACTTGAATATGTATTCCCAAAATACGACGAAGACATATCAGAAAGCAAGGATGTATTTCTTGTTTTATTAGAAGTTTTTATGCAAGTAATTGTTATTGTATTTGCTTTTATGTTTATTGCAACAAGAGGAGGTGGAAGATATGGATTATTAGTATACATATTATTCATGGTTGGAACACAACCTTCTCTCTTCAATAAAATGGAAATGTTATACCAAAAAATTTTAGGAGATGTAAAAAAACCGACCCCTGTTAAAATAAAACAAAAGAATACGACACCTGTTATTATTGCCCCCATCAAAAAAAAACCACAACAACAAGTTAAAAATAATACGATGAGTACTTCTTTAGAAGATTTACCAACAATATAAAATGATAATGAAAGTAATGACCAACACCAAAACGGAATCTGAAACTAAAGGGATGGAAGAAGACGTCATGAGACTACCTGGGAATCACGACGGCGGCTCGGCGATGTTATACGGTGGTAATGATAAATATGATATTAAAATAGGTAATAGAAAAAGGTCCAATATACTACAAACCGGTGGAGGGTGGTGGACGACGACCGGTTTGGTCGGCGACTTCGCGGCCGAGGCCGCACGTGCCGCGGAGCGAGACCTTGAACTTAAGGATGATATAGATAAAATATGGGGATATATAGGTTATTTATTGGACAAAAATGGAGATTTATTAAAAGCGGAATTAATTGATACCCGCACGCATCTCTCCGGCATTGAGGTTAAATATCCTCTTGACCCTAAATCTTGGGATTATTTGTATACGAACAAAGATGATGATCAATGCGGCGTCCTTAAACAAGAAGACCAAACAAATATAATAAACAGTTTCGGCGATCAGGGGTGGGACGACGATTTCCTGCACTGGAAGCGTAAGATCTGGTGGGACAACGATTTGAAGCGTAAGATCTCCTTGCACAACAGCAGCCCAAAAGTTATCTCGAAATTACGTAGTTATCTAAACAAATGTTCTTCTAAGATATGTGATATTGGAGGCGAGGTGAGCAACATGAGCAAAATAAAAGGATATATTAATTTTTTTGCAATGATTAACATACGTAATCTTGATATGTTCAATTCTGAAAAATTTGAAGAATTTTTTGATATATCTATGGAAAAATATAAAAAAAAGAGTTCAATTGAGAATATACGTTTTAATAGTGATGATGATTTTGAAAGGTTCAAGAGTATGTTTGATAAGTTGAAAAACAAAGATATAAAAAAATGGTCAAAAAAAGACGTCAAGGAATTAAATGAAATTCAAGGAATCTCTACTGGATTGAGGCCTATAAAAAGAAAAAATACTACTACATGGGAAGAGAATTTAGATGTCTGGTTTAATTTATTTGGAATAGAAAGAGTCACCAAAACGAGAGAAGTGACGGCGGCGGCGGCAGCGGTGGGAACCGTCGACATCAAGAGGAAGAACGGCGGGTCCTCCAAAGCGACTGCGGAGTCACGTGCCGAGCTCACCGACGCCCGCACGGCCGCCGCAGCCGCCGCCGCCGTGCCGCCGCCCCTCGATGATGATGACGACGACAACGACGACGAGACGGTCCTGCTGGCCCGCAACAAGCCCGTGAAAGTGTCCAAGCTGAGAAGTTTGGGCTACCGCGAGTCGGAAATCAAGGCGATAAAGAGTGGCCGCCTGGTCGTTCGCGTTCGGGACTTGGTTAGGCGGGATCGTCGCAAGAGACGAATGCACGTCCGCCGCCGCGAAGAAGTAAATAGAGCCGTCGCACGCAAGCGTGCTGATGAAGCAGCCAAGGAGCGAAAACGGCTCGAGGAGGCGAATACGTATGCTCATGCTAAGGCTGCCGCGAAGGCTGCCGCGAATGATGCCGCGAATGATGCTAAAGCGGCCTTGGCCAAGAAATCCATATTATCCAAAGATGACTTCATTGAGAATTATGCTAGATATTTTTTATTTGACAAAAATATACATTTAATAAAACCAGAAATGCGGGGTTTAAAATTAATTTTAACTTCTAAAAACATTGTTGATATTTTTAAAACATTAGCATATGAAAAATATTTAAGTGAGCTATATAATGCTATCAGTATTGAAGAATTAAACCGTATATACCACAATAATAACCGTATATACTTTGAAAATGACAAGGATTGGGTGGAGTACAACTTACTGATCGAGAAGGAGGAGGCGGACAAACTCAACGTAGAACAGGCGGAACAGCTCGCCGAATTAAGAAAAAGGGCGAGGGAAGAGGGGAGGGAGGAGAAAGTCATTGATGGTATGGAGGCCGCGTCCTGGATGAATCTTGAAAGATATGTAAAATGTAAAATTGGGGAAATATTTTATAAAAATGATTCAATTTTGAACGAAGATTATCCTTTTAAAAACATAAAATTAATTAAAGATTCAAGAACTAAATACCAAGAAATTATAAATAAAACAATATGTAAAGAATATTGGAAGAATGGGGTAAACCAAACTCCTGGGGATAATAGTAATATTATTAATAATATAAAATGTGTATTAAAGGAATGTTATAATTACTTACCTTCATATTTAGAAGATATTATAAAAAATACTCTATTAGTGCCACAAAAGGGTAAAATAGAGTGTGAAATGGCTTTTCCCAATTTCGTTGAATTTAAAACGTCGTCTAAAATAAAATTTAATGAATTACCCATTGGATTCCCGGAAAAGGGTGAATATTACAAGCTTGGATCAAATGGAAGTATAATTATAGGTTTATATTCGAAAAAGAGGGGTAAAATAAGTGGTTTATATTTTTATAATTATTCTAAAGTAGAGGAGGATGACATAAAATTTTATGAAATTTTAAATGAGTTTAAATATAAAGAAGATAAAGAAGAATCGTTTAAAAAAAAATTAAAAAAATTGTGTAGTTCTTTAAAAGGATGGTTGTCAGAATGCGAAGATATAAAATTGTCAGAATTCGGAGATATAAATTTAGGAGAAGGAGTTAGTTACGGAAATAAACTAACCTACGACATAGAAATGGATATTCCTTATGATAAACCAGCTTATTATTTTATTGGTGATCGATTCAAAACGCCGATGTTAGATATTGATTATGTAGTTTCTGAAATAAGTGATTCTGGAAAGGATGTTGTATATGATATAGAAAATACATCAGGATATTCATATGATCAAAAAAAAATAGTCGGCACTGTCACGGATACAACCGTCATTGAAACTATTGCTTTGATGCGTAGAAAGTACCGGATAGAGCCCGATTTGGCAAAGCAAAACATATCAAAAATACAAAGTAGATATTATAAAAAACAATATAATTTTAATACAATCTTTGATATTAATTTAAAGCCGGAAGATTATGAAATAAATCAAGATGGCAATTGTATAAAAGAATGTCCATTAAAAGACGAAAGTGCCGTTGAATTATTCATAAAATTTGCAGGTATTTTAGTAAAATTGTTAGAATACTACATACCTCTTTTATCGAAAAAGCCCACTGCAAAACAGAAAGAAGTTGATGATTACATTGATTCAATGTACATACAAAATTTTGAGATACGTTTTAGAACATTTTTTGAGAACGATAATAAAGGCAATGAGAACATCAAAGCTAAGATTAGTGAACAAATGGATAATATTAATAAAAAATTATTGAATTTCTTTGACGAAAAAAGTAAATTAAAATATGATACAAAATATACTGCTAATCAAGGGGCAGACCCAATAACAATTTTGTTTACATTATGCAATATAGGAATAGAAAGATTATTAGAAGGTGTTGAAGATGAAGATAAATACACTATGCAGGATAACCCATACAAAAGTAAAATAAATCCTATTGGAATGGATTCTATGAATTTTATAGATTCGGATGATGGATTCAATAATTCAATGATAATTGATAAATTAACTTCAGAAAAAAGTATTATATCTTCATACATATCGAAATTAAAAGGAAATGAATCATATTTTGGGTTTGGTAAAATAACTAGAAAAAAGAAGGGTGGAGCTAATACTATTAAAAAAACAACAAAGGCTGAAAAGGGTAAGTTAAATAAAAAAGAAGGTACCTTCCTTGGAAAAGCAAAAAATACACTGGACCTTGGAAAAGCAACAAGTACAGTAATTCCTGGAAGTGCAATTGGATATGGTTTATGGAAAGGTTTTAAGGCGGGATTCAAAGGCTTAAAATCAATACCAGAACCGGGGGGAACGAAAGCATCGAACAAAGATAGCCGAGAATTTTTTAATAGAGTAGGGAAGGAGTTATGGCACGGCGATGCTCGTAAATTTGAGAAAGAGACAGGCGTGTCGACGGGTCCGTCGCGTGAGAACTTTGAACCCATAATAGATGTAGAACCATTTTTAGAACCAATATTTCAATTTTTGGGACTCGCGTCGTCGGTTCCAGCTAATCCACTTACATTATTTATGTTTTTAGTTTACGCATATAAAACATTAAAGTTATCGAGAGATGTATATGTCTTTCTTGTAAATCTTTATGGAATTGTAATATTTGATGAAATACACAATAGAAAAGTAAGATTAAATAATAAATTAAGGATACTTCTTTACGGATTGAATGAATTGAATTTTTATGATAAAGAATTACTAGAAAATTCAAGATATAGAAAAGGTGATCCATATACGATAGATGATAATGTAGTTAAAAAATGGGATGATGAATTGATATCATTACCTGGTAGACTTTCTATGTATAAATACCGTAAATTTATTGTAGATAGTTATAGTATAGATAATACTACGAATAAATTAATAAATGTAATTGTACTTGAACATAAATTTAAAAATCCTCAAATGATTTATATACCCAAAAAATATAATAGTTTTTTTGAGAACTCTTATAAATCAGATGTAAAGGTATGTATATATGAAAATAAATATTGCAAAATTTTTGCACATATAACCGAAAAACTTAGACCAGAAGTAAAGACATCTTTAAAAAACAAAATAATCAGAGGAACAAAAAGAAAAATTGGGTATCAGAAATCAAAGATGATTCCTGGTATATCTACAAGAGTATTAAATAAAAGTGAAGCAATTACACATGATTGGCGGTCGTCCAAAAAGGGCATCTCCGACCGCCTCACTAAATCATGGAATACTACTTTGAGAATGACCGATAAGGCGTGGAATAGGGGGGAATATTCTGACTATGATCTCAAACATAAAGAGAATCAAAATCTGTTAGTCAAAGATATCATAAAAGCGTGTAATCTTCGTAATAAACGCAATTGTAATGAACAAACGGATTTTATTGAACTTTATTTAAGAAAACATAAAATAAACCTTGAAGAAGACTACGGTATAAAAGAGATGGATGATTTAAAAGATAGAATCAAAGCAAAATTAGATAGATTAACACCAAAAATAATAGGTGGTAGTTTACGTAACAAACAAATTGGTGGTAAGTTTCTAGCAAAAGATCATAACAAACTTAAAAAAAAACTAATTGAGAAAACAAAGAAAGAATTATTTTACTATGATTACACAACAGAAGTCGAAAGTCTATATTTTTATGTAAATGAACATATGTTTAATCATCTGGATAATAAGTTGGATAAGGAAAAAACGAATTATAGTGTTAAATCTATACCTGGGTTTGAATTTGTACGTTTCAATGATATTGAAAAATTGATTGATAAACGTGACATAGATTATTATGTAAAGAGAGTTATGGATATACTAAAAAATGCCAAAATTAATCTTAATAGTTCTTATTCTAATTTTGTGAATCTAAATGGATTAAATATTGAAATTGAAAAAAAAATAAAGTACCACAGAGATGATTTGCGTGATATTGTATTACCACCACTTATAGATATTCCTGAAATAATAAAGAAGGATCCGGAAAAAAGTGAATTATGGAAGTTGGTGCAATATTCTCTTGAAATTGATAAAAAAAATGATAATAAAGACGCATTAACATTTTTTGAAGAAAAATTTAGATCGCTAACAGAAGAAGAGAGAATTGATATATTAAAAAATATACCAGAAGGGAGTCCGCCGAAAATGCATTTTGATACAGAAGTAAAAAAAGGAGTAGAAAAAGGAGTAAAAAAAGGAGTAAAAGAAGGAGTAGAAGCTACTAAAGAATTAAATAATGTAAAAATAATAGGAGGAGAAGATATAGCAAATGAAGAAAAAGCTAGGCAAAAAGAAAACGATGTATTAAACAAAATAGCATTTTTATTCGATACTTGTATTTTAGTTAAAGATGATAAAAGTGACGATTGGAAAGTATATGACCCAAGAATGTATTATATAACACATGATAAACCTGATTTTGATAGAAAATATGATAATTGGATGAGAGAAGTTACTAGTGATATCCCAAAAACATACATAAATATTGATATTGCAGGTTTTTATAAAGATTTACGACCAAATGGAGAACTATTGATTAAGAAAAAGAAGAAGTATATTTCTTCTAAAAAAGATAATACATCCAAAGCGAATTGTGAAGATAGAGAAGACATTCAGAAACAAGCTCTTATGGATAAATCGCGTTATTGTGAAATATTAAAAATAATTAAACAGAATATTAAAAATTCAAAACTAAAAAATACGGATTGTAAACAGCCATGCTAAGCTTTGATAATCGAACTCCATGCGAATGCAATATCTTTCCAATTTTGATCGTTTATTTGTGATAATTGCTTACGAATTTTGTTCGATTGTTCTGTATTGTTCATAACATTTGCAATTATTCGAGCTACTTTTTTCATATCTTCTTTATTCCTTGGATCTCCATCGATATGTATACCTACTCTTTCTTGAAATACATTATATTTACTTAATATAGGTATACACCCTGAGCAAACGCTCTCTCTTATACTTATGCAATCTGTTTCAGATTGTGTTATTGAGTAATATAAATGATAAGATGATACATATTTTTCTTGTTTAATTATATTAACATCTTGTCTTCCATGATCTATAACACCTGGTTGTGATAACAATTGGGTCATATTTAGTTTAAAAGATTCGTCTTGAACTTCATTCATTCCATAATAAACGTGTAAAGAAGCACGTGGTTCCAACTCTTTTATAATAGGGAAAAGCCATTTTAGTATATTTTCTAAACCTCTTTTGTAACATGAGCACCAACACATTCGATATGGGTCTCGGATAGGAAAAGGTGTCGGTGCGACACAAAATATATCTTTACGAACACCATTTTTAAGTATATGAATTGAATCAATGGGTATTGTACTATTATTTTTTTGAAAAATATGTGCATGATATTTACTTTTTACCATAGTATGAGTGATTACATTGTTGTCAAAAGGTAGTGTATTTATGTCATGAACATCGAAAAATATTTTTTTAGCAGTTAAATTATACTTATTAATAGGATATAGACCAAAATTTCTCCATAAAATAAGATTATTGTATTTGTTACAACACTTAAACTCAGTAAACATTCTGTAATGAGGTACATCATCTGTTAGTTTTTGAGAATTTAAGAAATCAATGTCAAAATCACCATAAACTGCTACTTTTAACCCTTTTTTAACCCATTCGTTTGATAAATAAGCTACTGCTTGTTCCGAACCTCCTAGGGAATTACTTAAAGGTGACCACTTTTTTGCACCAAAACCAAGATAATACACTATATCATATTTAGAATTTGGTTTTATTAACGAATCAGGATACAATAATGTTTTGTAATTCAATAACAATTCATTGGGTATATAAGCCTCGGGTTTTTTAGAAAAAATGAATAGATTTTTCTTATCATATGATAACCAATGTGATAGTATTATAAGATGTCTTTTGTTATAAGTGTTTTTAGGATGAACCATTTGTATAATAGTTTGCATTGGATCCAATTGTATAATAGGTATTGTAAAATTCTTTAAGAAAACGCTTTCTTCTGCATGAGTATTTCTATTATCATAATTTGAAGTGATTAAAAAGGATTTTTTATATGCTAAACAGCAATTAACACTATGATTTTCAGAGAATTTTGTAAATTTAAATAAGGTATTCATATCAATATCATATATCAAATGAGGAGAACAACCTGCAACTTCTAAGTTTGAATTTAAAAGTTCAGTAACTGCATGTTCTACTCTTGTTGGTGGATAATAATCATCATCATCCATACATACTATAATGTCTCCGTTTGCAAGTTTATTTGTTACATTTCTTAAGTAACCAATTGCTTCATAGTTATTAGATATACCATATGTTGTTGATGTTTTTTCACTTACGTACATAGAATCAATTTTCACCATAGGTATATCCTTTTGAATGGTAGTTATGAATACGTTAAAGTCTTCTTCATTCCATTTTTTGTCTCCGGAAACAATTACCCATTGGTCAACTTTAAAGGTCTGCCTTTTTATACACTGTAATAAAACTGATAAGACTTCTTTTCTTTGTTTTGTTGTAGGTGTTACTATAGATACAGATATTTCAGAATTTAAATCATCAATTCCTTTTTTCCTCATAAGTATAATGAGTTTAGTTAGTGTTATACTTTTGTGTTTTTTTGTTCTTATTTTAATTAGAATAGTTTTTGTTATTCGCAATAAAGAATATTACATATCTCATATATATACACCCACTTATTTTGAAAGAAATCCCGCATCCTTATTCATATCTAACATTGAGAAAGAAGATGTATTACTAGGTCAGTTAATAAAATCTTATATTCCTGTTAAAATTGTGAATGACGTAAAACAAATGGATAAATGTGATTTATGTATACTTCCAGAACCTATTGTTGTTAATATGAATAGTAGTAATTATCGATTTGTAGTACCTTTACATATGATAAGTTATACGGTCATTGTAAATATCGAGAATTCTACAAAACAAATCAATAATTTTCATGATATTGAAGGTAAAAACCTATGTATATATCCAAAGGGTGGATATACTGAAGATTTACTGTTGAGTACAATAAACAGATTAGACTATAAAAATCCACCAAATATTAAATCTTATGATACGAATGCAGAAATAATGAAAGAGTGGAACAAAGGTAATATAGATGCGATTGTAACAATAATTCACCACCCAAATAAATTTATAAAAGATTTATCTATATCTGCTAGGATTAAGATAGTTACTTGGAATGATGATAGAATATTGACAAAAACAGCTAAATATTATTTACCAGGGATACTTGATACTACTTTAAATCTTGAGAATTATCGTTTATTTGATTTGAATAAGAGAGCTATTGGGAATGGATATAAATTGTGTTTATTTGCAAACAAGAATGTGCCAACACAAGCTATTTTTGATTTAACAAAAAAATTAGTTGAACGTGGTAATTCAATAAGAATATCTTCAGTAGGTGGTTCTGCATATATTCCTTATCATGAGGGCACGCGAGTATATTTTGAAAGTAAAGGTTTTATTAGTAAAAAATATGGCAAAGAGAACCCAGCATGTATGTTACTTGCTGGTAAAAAACCATGTATACCGAATACATCAGAAGAGAAAGCAGCAACAATTATGTACAATAGAGATTTTTGGTTGAAAGGTGCCAAATCGTATGAAGCAAATGATTTCTTAAAAAAGGCCAAGGTAGAATTAAATCGAACAAATAACTTAGAGAAAAAATATGGAAAAATACTTAAAACAAATAACAAGAAAATATCAGAAGATTTGAAAGCGACACTTGATTTGAGATGGCAATGTTTTGGCAATACACAAAATAGAACTCAAAAAGAATGCGAATCTACTATAGATATTAAAGGAGACAAAAGAACACCCGGTGTATGGGACAAACCATGTATAGCAGATACAGATTGTCCATTTTATAAAAAGAATAAAAATTACCCCAATAGTAGAGGTGGTTGTAATGATGGATTCTGTGAGATGCCTATTAATGTTAAAAGATTAGGATTTACACGAGTTGATAAAAATACACAACCACTTTGTCATGGTTGTAAAAGTCTGAAAGATAAAAATTGTTGTAAAAAGAAAGGAAATATGGTAACCCCCGATTATGCATTTCTAGATGATAGAAATGAAAGAATCAGAAATAAAGAGGAATTAGAATTAAGAGGTCTTGGTATTTAAGAAAATACTTGTAATATATAATCATGAATCATAATTCTGAAGATATAGATACTCCGGCAGTAATCGAAGATGAAGAGACGGAACTTGATTATATTGAACCAAAAAATACTAACAAATTGACTTATGCAATTGAATATATAGCAAAGTTGTGTAGCAAATTCTTTCTTTTATTTAAATGTTAGATAAGAAGCTTAAATAAGGTAGAAATTATTAAAAACATATAGATATTACCGTATATCATTGTAGATAATGTGAGTTTAAAGTTGGGATTTCTATTCGTTACCTTATAAGTTATGTATATATGGATAAAATATACAGCAGTAAGTAGTAAAATTATAGTAAAAGTATGTTTATTAATTAATGAAGAAGGTGCTACATTTATAAATGAGAACCAAAATACAAAAAATCTAAATAAAATATGACATCCCAAACCAATTAAATGATTATATTTATATCTAAATTTACAACTCAAATTGTAGAATATGATAGCAAGAGAAAGAAGAAAAAGGGAAATATATTGAATTAATTGAGTTGAATTTAAAATCATATACCACGAAATATTAAATACAACGATCATGCTAGCGGTTGTATCTATCCAGGCCCGCATTGAATTCTTTGAATGATTTAACCAATGCATATTTGATGATATAAATACTATAATATGCCCAAAACATATAAAATACCCAAAAACACTATTTATATCACCATTATACAAACCGAGCATTACAGATAACAATATCCATGTCGATGTTGTACCTAAAATATAGCATGTAGAGCTACTATGAGTTAATTCGTTGCCTGTTATCATACTACAACATGTATTTTTAATATTTTGATTTTAAACCAGGAGTTGCATGTTTTATTATTACATTTTGAACCACCGATAAAACAACATGAAAAGAACCATCGATTAAAAGACAGACAATGAAC
>MDTE01056913.1_pt1 | contig 33652 bp, 51 predicted proteins | sample 811231 | NCBI WGS metagenome assembly MDTE01 (sample SAMN05326651, study PRJNA326480) | marine metagenome | isolation source: seawater | place: Indian Ocean: Red Sea | collected 2010
AAAACACTTGTACCCACATATTCTGCTATTTCAGAAGCCGTCATTTTCATAAATGATCGACTTATTTTTTTCTGATTATTAACGAAAAGATACGGAGATGATATTCCTATATTATATTCAGTATGTGTTTTGGTTTTTATTCCAGCAGATACAGAATCTATCTTAAACTCTTTTTCAAGATTAGAAGTTTTTGCAGAAGACGAATTCGGTGTAACTATTTCAAAATGAAATTGTTCTAATCCAGAACCGACTATACCATTAGCCTCAATCATACCAGTTCCATCATCAATCAGTATACTTCCAAACATACAATTATTGTAGATAGACTCGTATATACTCATCTGCTTAATAATTCCACTTAATTCTTCACTATCTCCTTTATAATTCGTAAACTCACAATTCCAATCAGAAATAGTTTTTGGATCTAGAGTTTCAAGACTTTGCTCAGCCATAATATATTATTCCTGAAATTGTTGTTTAGTATCTTTCATCCATTTTGCAAATTCATCTGCTATTTTGGGAATATGCGTTGGTTTTAATAACATTATTTGTCTTTTCTTATCATTTACATATATTTCCCATTCTAAGTTAGTAACTGGCACTAAAGTTCCTTCTCCATTTTGTTCATCATATTGAACATAATTAGCATCTTCGTAATGATGAATTGCATTTATATCATCATAAAGGATTTCAGCATATGCTTCGACTTCTGTTTCTCTCATTACCCAATCATAAAATGGATCAACGACTTTGTTGATTGCACATACAATCCACCAATAATCTTGATTTCCATAATATTTTTCTGCTATTTTTTCAGGAGTATCAGTCTCTAAAATATTTACAGAATAATACATTGTTTCATAATTCATTACTGTTTTAAGCATATCCAATCTATGAGTAATATCACATATACTCACACCATTGTAGGTAAGTTGAGGAAGTATTTTTGTGTACTTAGCCATTAATATCCTCCTCCAAACTCAATATCCTCTTGTGTAATGATTGCATTTTCTTTCAATTGTACTGTTAGCTGAGTTTCAATTGGAGCACCATCTTCATAAGCATTCCACGTTCCTGTAGGCGTATAATTTACCTCTACTGATTGAATAAATGAATCTTTAATTTGAAATAGATGTGGGTTTCGTTCTTTCCCAAACCAGAATTCTACATTGACGGTTACAGGTATACCTAGACGACCAATACTTCTCAATGAATCTTGTACATCTTTCAATGCGGCTGGCGCAATATCCTTTTTCCCTTTTTTACTTTCTTTTTCTACATCCTTTACTGCTTTCTGGTGAGCCTTTGCCGAATTTGCAAAATTAGAATCACCAGCAAGAGCACCCTTTACTACAGGAGAAGAGAATTTTTTGAGAGCAAAACAAACTGTTTCTATAGCATTTTGCTCTTCTCTGTCTTTAGGAGTCATTCTCCAAGAAAGTGTATGTGGTCTTAAAGATGCTCCATCGTATACTAACCCCATTTGCTGATTTGCGATTGAACCCATTGCCATTTTACCAGAAGCATTCACATTCGCTATATCTGAAGTGAAACCTGCTAATTCTTGAGCGGTTCCAGATACTGCGGATTTAGCTTGATCCCAGAAAGTTGCGGCGTATCCTTGTAAACCTCCCATACCAGTAGAGTCTTTAGTACCTCTATTGACCATCATATTTTCGGTTTCTGTATATTTTTGCTGATATAAAGTAGAAAGAGTTAGAGGCATAGGAAGCCAGATATTCGCTATTGTGTCTTTATCCAATGAGTGGTTTTGTCCAGTTACGACTTCTTTGTTCCGAGTGACTGGAACCCAAGAATTAATTATGAGTCTTGTCCAAAAATTCCCTGCGGATACATCCTCTAAAGGGAATTTGAATATCCGAACACCATCTCCTGGTGGAATATCAGAAGGATCAGGAGCAAATGTAGAGACTGGATGGGCTGGTTCAGCTAATCCGCTCTGAATATCTGCAACTTGTACTGCGGACCCGTGTGAACCTATATTAGGTCGTTTTTGTCCTTTATAAACATCTGCCATTGTTGTACCTCAATCGTGCTAAATAAGTAGTATTTGAACTATTTATATAAATAACTGAGATGGCATATAAGGGAAAATATAAAGTAAAAAATCGTGATAAGTATGTTGGGGCAGTGGATAACGTGCAATATCGATCCGCCTGGGAACGTAGATTTATGGTATATTGCGATATTACACAAAAGAATATTGTACGATGGAGTAGTGAGGAAATAGTATTACCTTATGTGAGTCCTGTGGATGGCAAAGTGCATAGATACTTTCCTGATTTTTGGATTGAACAGAAAGGTGCAGACGGAAATTTACGACATTTGCTTATTGAGGTTAAGCCTAAAGAACAATGCGGTCCTCCCAAAAAACCAAGAACTAAGAATCCTAAGAGCAAGTTTCGATATTTAAATGCTATAAAAACTTGGAAAATAAATGAAGCAAAATGGAAAGCAGCCGAGGAATTTTGTGCGGATAGAAAATGGACATTTAAAATACTAACAGAGGATCATTTGGTAAAGTAATATGGCTGTAGTAGACATCGCAAAAGGAACTGAAAGAGTCGCTTCCGACGGAAACAAATATCGTTGGATAGGCAGTCAATGGGGCAAAGTAACCAGAACGAATAAAGTCGGTCAAATGGCTAGAAGAGCAATTGGAGCCGAATTAACAAAAGCCCAATTGTCTCCGAAGAGAATTTCTAAAGCTAGACAAACAAAAAAGTCGGTAGCGTGGTTTAAACAAAAAGTTGGAGAATCTGCTAAAGGATTTAAGAAGAAAGCCCAGTTAAGACCTGGAAAGATGTACACGTTTGGATATGATGCCAAACTGAAAGCGATTCTACCATATTGGGATAAATTTCCTCTTATTATTGTTCTAGATGCGTATAAAGACGGCTTTATGGGACTGAACTTTCATTACTTACATCCTATCGAAAGAATGAAATTTATGAACAAGATAATGAAATTTGCTTCCCAAAAGGGAGAGGTAGAAGATATGACTGACAAAGCACGTTTTAATATGACTTGGAGATCGGTAAAGAACATCAAAAACTCCGATAAGATGATACATAAATACCTATATGGACACGTAAGAACAAGTCTATTAGAAGCACCGCCTAATGAATGGGAGAATGCTATATTTCTACCTTATCAAAGATTTGTGGGTGCCTCAGCTAAATCAGTTTGGAGTAAATAGTGCAAGTATCGGATTTTAATGAAGTAATAACTAAAGAAGATTTCGCTAGAAATAATTTATATTCTATCGAAATTTATATGCCCAAAGGACATAAAGATATGGGTATGTCTGGTGGCGGTGGATACTTAGGAGAATTTTATACTGGAGTAGAAAAAGAAAAAGGCGGAACCAAATTTCTTTCGTATAAAGCAAAACAAGTATCTGTTCCAGGCAAAAATCTAGGTACAATCGATGTTAAACGTTTCGGTCCCATCTTTAAAGTAGCAAACGATTTAATTATTGATACTGTAACGATGACATTTATGATTGGTGAAGACTATGCCGAACATAGATTTTTTGATGGATGGATAGCCGCTATTATGGGACAAGTAAAACACGGAACTGGAGTGTCTAAAAATAGTCCCAAACCTTCTCATAGACAGGTATACACATTAAGTTATTATTCAGATTATATTGCTTCAGAAATAAGAATTATACCTCTCGATAGACAAGGTGGAGCAATTGCTAATATTGCATTAATAGAAGCATATCCATCAGCATTAGGACCAGTAGAATATATGTGGGGTTCAGAAGGAGAGATTGCTACTTTTACTGTAACTTGGGTATTTAGAGATTGGAATCATACTGATCCAGGACACGGATGGTGGGCTGATTCAGATACTACCGCTACTGGCGGAAAATTTAATGAAGGTCATTTTTTATCAGACAGAAGAGGACCAACATAATTGATTATATAATGCGAATATAGGAGATAATATTATGGCATTACCGAAGTTAGAAACTCCGATGTACAAGTTGACCTTGCCATCGGACAAGAAAGTAACTGTAACTTATCGCCCATTTCTGGTGAAAGAAGAAAAGATTCTTCTTACAGCAATGGAAGGAGCGAAAACATTAAAAGGAGTTGAGTTTCAAAATGCAGTAAGGGATGTAATTATAAGAATCATCGACAACTGCACAGATGGAAAACTCGATACAGAGAAATTACCTCAGTTTGATGTGGATTTTTTGTTCTTAAATATTAGAGCAAAAAGCAGAGGAGAAGTAATTGAGCCATCATTTACCTGTAATCAAGAAAAGGATGGAGTACCCTGTGGAAATATAGACAAGTATTCTATTAAAATCGATGAAATCAAAATCGATTTTCCGGACAAAGATTATTCTAAGGTAATGTTAACGGATGCAATAGGTATCCAGTTAAAATATTTGTCTACTTCTGAGATGAAAGTCCACGATAATGAAAACGACTCTATTGAAAAAATGTTTAAAGTTATTGTGGATTCAATAGATTATGTATTTGATGCAGAGAATGTTTATAAAGGAGCTGAAACATCAAAAGCTGAAATGAGTCAATTTGTAGAGCATATGCACGAACCAGCATTTGATGCAATTAAAGATTTTTTCGCAAATCAGCCACGTTTGAGACACGTAATTGATTATAAGTGTTCAAAGTGTGGTCATAAAGAGCCAGTCACATTGGAGGGGCTGGAGGATTTTTTCGGCTTTGCATAAGCTACGATACGTTGGTCAATCATTACAAGACCAACTTCCAGCTTATGCAACACCACAACTATAGTTTATATGATTTAGAGCATATGATTCCGTATGAAAGAGAAATTTATGTTTCACTTTTAGCGGAACATTTACAACAAGAAAAAGAACGACACGAACAAATGAGAAATAGGAGACCTTAATGGCTTCAACAATGGAAACCTGGGCTAAAGTAATGGGGGCGAAAGCCGTCATTGGAGGTGGTATCGAAAAGATGAATAAGATGCTGTCCGGGGAATCCAAAGCCTTAAAACAACAAAGAAAACGACAAAGGGCGGAAGAAAAAGAACAATCAAAAATACTGCTTGCCGAAGAAATGGCAACGCATAGAGATTGGATGCGTGAGAATGGTAGTTATATTCAAGCTATAAGGGATAGAGTAAGCGGTTATAATGCTCTGACTGAAGAAGAAAAGGAAATAGCCGATGCCCGTGGAGTAGAGGAAGCCAAAGCAAAAGTCCAAAGGGATAAAGTACGAAAACAAAGTATGGCTTCCGCTATGTCTGGAATATCGGCTGAACAGTATGCGGCACAGCAAGTACGAAATGAAGCGGTACAAAGAAAAAGACAAGCCGAAAGGGACTTAAAGAAAAAGTCAATTGCTAATGCTAAAGCAAACGAATTAAGAATATCGGCTCTTGCTGAAGAATTAAAGAATTTAGGAGAGTTTAATGAACTCACTAAAGATCAAATTATTGAAAAAATCGAGGCGAAAGAACTAGAAACATCAAATAAAGAACTTCAGGAAAAAATCAATAAGGCTGAAGAAGAGTATTTAGGAATTAAGCACGAGCAAATAGAAGATGCGGAATCAGGTGGAGATGCTCCATCTCTTAAAGGTATAGCTGGTGGACCAACTAAAGCCCCTGAGAAAGTATCAGGAGATGCTCCAGGAACTGAAGGTACTCCCGTTTCTATGGCGACAATGCTCGATGGAGATCCTTTAGGAATAGAGTCTGAACAGATAGATGAACTTCTCGAAATTGAAAGAGAAGAACTTGCTATGGACAGGCGGAGAGAAGCAAGAGAGATTAAAGCCGCAAGAATGGCTTTAGAGGATCGCAGAGATAAAAAATTCGCTCAAGGTATGAAGGGTTTAGGTGGTGGACCTTCATTGAACAAGAAAGATAAAGAAGGTGGAGGATTACTATCGCAACTAATGAAGTTTGGTGGTAGATTTCTAATGCCTTTAATGGGACTAGGTGGAGGCTGGTTAGGAATGAAAAACATTCTTGGGCTGTCCACGAAAGCAGATGATCTTGCAAGAGCCGGTGAATTAGGATCCAAGATTGCTGGTAAATCCGATGAAGTTGTAAAAGCAGTATCCAAAGTCGATGATGCCATTAAACCATTATCAAAAGTAGATGATGTTGCAAAAGTTGGAACTAAGGTAGATGAAGCCGCTAAGATGGCGGCAAAGGTTGATGATGTAGCAAAACTTGGGACTCAAGTAACAGAAGCTGGAACCAAAGTTGGAACTAAGGTAGATGAAGCATCTAAGGTTGCGGCTAAAGGTGCTAAAGTTACTTCAGATATAACAGAAGCTGGAGTCAAAACTGCTACTAAAATTGATGAAGCATCTAAGGTTGCCGCTAAAGGTGCTAAAGTTACTTCGGATATAGCAGAAGCTGGTACTAAAACTGCTACTAAAATTGATGAAGCATCTAAGGTTGCCGCAAAGGCAGAAGATGTAGTTAAAGTAGCCGATGATTTAAAGAAAGGTGTACCTTCTACTAATGTGGGTAAACTAACAACATCGATTGATGGTCTTACTGAAGCCACAGGAAAACAAACATCTTGGCTCAGTAAAGTTACTTCTAAAATGGATGAAACTGCAAAAGCGGTTCTCAATATGGGTAACAAGGTTGATGATGTTGCAAAAATTGCAACGGCTACTTCAAAAGCTGTGGCTGTATCTAATGTTGCTGGAATGACAAGTGCCATTCCAGGAGGTCCTAAAGATCCACCTGGAACAATGCGTAATAAATCAGGGCAATTAATAGATGCTAAAACAAAACGATATGTTAGTGATCCTAACAAACCCACACTTAATAAACCAACAACACCAGGTGCTCCAGATGCACCCACAAAAACACAATCAGCAGTCCAAAAAGGAACTAAAGTAGCTTCCGATTTACTTGCTAAAGGAGCTAAACCAATATCTGATACTGTTAAAACTACAATGACCGTTGTGAAAACTGGTGGAAAACTCGCAACACGTATTGGAAAGGTTCTCGCTCCCTTAGACATTGTTAATAAAATGGGACAAGGACAAGGCTTCTGGGAATCAATGGGGAATATGGGAATGGAAATTGTTAATCTAGTTGCAGGTGCTGGAGAAGGTATTGTTGAAGGAGTACAATCATTAGCTGGAGGATACTTAGGTGAAGGAGGATTTAGCGAAAAATCTGCCGCAGAAATTGCGTTTCAAGATGCAGACCTTTTAGGAAATAAAGAGAAATGGCAAACTTCTTATCTGGAAATGGGAATTAATAAAGGTGCAGAACTATGGACTGGTCAAGAAATAGCTAATAAGAAAACGTGGACAGAAGATCAAGAAAAAATGGTAGAAGCCGCAGAAGACCTTGGAGCCGTTGATGTTGGATTTGGACAAGGTGATATAGAAAGTTTAGAGAAACTTACATTATTGGATCCCGATAGTCTACAAGCACTTCTAGATTATGAAGTGTGGGATGATGAAGATATGGGTATCATTATGGAATTATTAGCCGCGAAAAAAGCTGGTAAATCTGTAACGTATGATGATGGTGGACTTTTCGGAGCCGAATCAATTAAATATGGTGGTGGAGTACAATCAGCTAAGTGGAAACCGGTAGAAGGTGCAACTATGATCCATGGAACTGTAGGCACAAGCACAAACAGAGAGTTTAAAGGCACTGGTGTAGATGCGGTTGCACAGACAGACATATTGAGGGCGGCTCAAGCCGAAGGAGAACGAGTGGCTGGAGTAACGGCACATAGTGAACCTCTAACTGCTAAAACATTTGATGAAATGACTCCTACGGCAACCTTACAAGATGCTACAAATGCCGCGATGTTAAAACCAGGATCTATATTCGTACACGATACTCATCTAGAAAAGCTATTAGGACCAGCATTAGGAGCATCTCCAGAGATGCCTCCTGCAGGAATGTTAGAGAATTTGTTGGTGACCAGAGGAATGGAAAACCAAGCAAATGCGGAAGCCAGTCAGGCGGGTGCAACGCAAATGATTAATGCACCAACAACTATAGATAACACTTCAACACAAGTTATTAACCAAGCATCCTCCGCACACGCACCGGGCGTACCAGCGGGCTCAGGACAAATGGGAATTGGATCAAGAGGATAAAATGACAGAAGAAACACAAGTAACCCAGGTTACAGAAGAAACTCATAATGATAATATTGGGACCGCTGATTTTAGTTTTAATCAATTGGTTAAAGCATTTCAGCAAGGGTCCACACATTCTCTAATAAGAGAAGTTGCGGCAACAGTTCCAATGAAATATTCTACGGGTTCAATTGTCAATATTCGTAAACAATCTGCGAATAATTCATTTGAAACCGTACAAGCAAATCTAACAGTAAACACAGCCACATCAAATCCTATTCAATCAGGACTTTCGATTGAAGCAATAACAGACCTTCAAAATCAATACGGTTTAGATGGATATGAAATTGCTGGAAATCTCTTGAGAGGAATTACCGATGCGGCAGAAAACACAGCATTTATGTCCTGGTTGGACACAAATTCATTATCAACTACGGCATTAACTTTAAGTAATGCTAGTTCAGCGGAACCATCTTTATTTGAAATTACTCAACGTGTTCAAGAACTCGTTATAAAGATGAATACTCCCGATTTCAGAACCTTCGAGGCTTGGGTAATTCTTCCTTATAAGAATGCGGCGAGTATATCCGCTCTTAGCCATTATGCTCGTGGTGAAGAAGAAACTGGTAAGAAGTTAGTTTTGAATAAGATGGGACAAACAAGATATTACGTTAACCCAGATACTACCGCCTCTACAGCATTTGTAGGACTGAAATCATCTGATAAAAATTCAATGGGAGCATCTTCAGTTATAATGGGAACGTTTGCTCAAGAACTTGTAAGGGCAACTCACGTAGAGTCTTTTCAAGCTAAAATTGGTATCGTAAATCGTTATGCTACAGCGGTGAATCCGCTATCTGATACAGGTGCTGAAATGTTAATGAAATTTGCCATATCATAATATGCCTAAATTACATCAAACCGCAGAAGAAATATTGCAAGAGATTCCTGCATTTACTCCGAAGTCGGAGAAAGTAGTGCCACTTATTATCAAAGCCATCGATAGGGTGGATGATAGTATGTCCATCACGGATTTTGCACTAGCCGTAACGAAAATTGTCAAAGATGAGTATGGTTCTCATCTCTATGATGATTTCAAAAAAATTGTGAAGATAAAACTAAAGAAAGGATAATGAAACGGGCAGGTTTACTCTAAGCAGGATAAACTAGGTCTTCTTCTTCTATTAAAGGTTCGATTTTCTGCATTTCTCCACAATGTGGACAAATCATTACATATGGCTTGTAATCCGTTACAGAGGCATAACTCCACCAGTTTTTACATTCACCACAATTAAAATGGTATAATAATTCTGTAGAATAACTGATCATATTAATCCCATAAATCTTCGTCCCAATGTTTTTTGAAGTGCCCTTTTTGTTTTTTTACTGTTTGTTTCTTCTTCTTTCCTGAGGACTCCAACTCTCTTCCCCATATTCTACCTCTACCCTTTCTTTGTAGAATAGTCCCCATTTGTCTAATTTCTATTATGCTACTCATAAAAATCTCTATTTAAAGTGGAGCGAGTGACAGGAATCGAACCCGCGTCATTAGGTTGGAAGCCTAAGGTAATACCATTATACGACACTCGCATTGGAGCTGGTGATGGGACTTGAACCCGCAACCTGAGGCTTACAAAGCCACTGCTCTGCCAATTGAGCTACACCAGCTTGGTAGGGAAGACAGGACTTGAACCTGCGGCATCTACGTCCCAAACGTAGTGTTCTACCAGACTGAACTACTTCCCTAATTGGTGGGGAGAGATGGAGTCGAACCATCACAGTCATAGACGGCTGATTTACAGTCAGTTGGGCTCGCCACTTGCTCAGTCTCCCCATTATGTAACCATTATACTATAAGTGTTTTTCATTGTCAAGTTTATATTGTACTTAATACTAACCAAGCATAGCCTCCAACGAATAATAGAATGAATGTCCATATTAATAGTATTTTAAACATAAGCCCCCTTTTACTGGCGGTCCCAACGGGATTCGAACCCGTGTTGCCGGCGTGACAGGCCGGTGTCCTAGGCCGACTAGACGATGGGACCAAAACTGTCTCTAGTAGGAAAAAGGGAACTTCACACTTGCTCCAAGCCTCCGGGCGACCCCTTCTGTTCTTGCTCTTGTGTATCTCGTTCCCTTTTGTTAGAGGTAGCTACTCCTCCCTATGGGCTTAAAAAGCTGAACTCGTTTGAACAGCACAAATCCACTCCTCGTTTGTTTTCTTTAAAGTTTTCCTTTCACACCTTTAACAAAATATTGCATAGTATCTAATTCCGGTCTTTTAATAACACCGGCAGGAACTTTAGTACCATCACGTTTTGTAACACCTAAACTAAATGGATAAAAATCATCCAAATCATCATCTAACCAAGAAGTCTTAACTGTTTCAACGTGATTGACAACTTTGCCAGGAACATTCGCTCCCCACGGTGACAGAGCAACGCAATTTTGCTTGAGTCCCAAATTAAGTCTGCGATTTGGTTTCCAAGTACCATCAGCAACTTCATTTACAAGTCTCTGATACAGTCCAGACCAATGAAACATCATCCCTGTAATATATCTGTCAGGACCATTGCTTCCCATAGGAGCATCGTTACCCATACTCCACACTTCTGAACCATCACGTTCCCACACTTGTTGAGCAAGCGTTACTACACTCGGTGAATCGGTTGTAGTAAAAAGAACATCGTTTCCAGCATCAAGAAGTGCTTTAGCGGCATCCATATCTTTCGGTGGATTAAACCAAGAATTAATCCATATAACTTGAACTTCTACATCTGGATTTACGCTTTGGGCTCCTATAGTCAGAGCATTAATATTACGAACAATTTCAGGTATTGGATGTGAACCAACTACACCAATTTTATTCTTTTTGGTCATCATACCCGCGGCAATACCACTCAAATAACGGGCTTGATAACTCATACAACCATAATTATCAAAGTTGGTATCATTACCTTTATAACCGGTGGCGTGCATAAAAATTGTATCGGGATGCTTCTTCGCCGCTTTTGCCATTCCATCCATATATCCGAATGAAGTTGCAAATACAATATCGTTCTTTCTTGCGAGTTTACTCAACAATTTCGCCGCTTCAGCTTCTGGAGCCATTTCTATTCCAGTAACTGAATGACCGTATTTTGTCAATGATTGGAAACCTTGTTCGTGTCTCATCGACCAACCACCATCATTTTTGGGTCCTACTAAAAGATACCCAACTTTAACATTTTCTCTACTAATTAACGTGATACTGGTAACTGCTAGGATTACTAGTCCTAACGTTAACGCTATCAATTTTTTCATTTCTATTCTCTATAAGAAGATTAATTAATTTTGGTGGAGGAACTTCCCATACCCACCAAGTATTTACGCATCAGGTGCCATAAACCTCCTTATATTTAAATGTGAATGAAATTTCCCTCTACGATTGTTCTACTGTAGCCTCAAGCGTATTAGGATCAAATTTTATTGTAAAAGATACTTCAATCGGCTTTATTGATCCATCAGCATTCAAAATAGGTAACTTGCCAGCGGCAGCCGCAACTAGTGCATCTTTTGCAGTCTCGAAAGGATGTTCTGGATCTTCCTTAATTATTTGATCAAGTTCTTCCTTTGCTTCTTGTGGAAGAATATTGTCAATCATCTCTTCCACGTGATGTTGTGCCAAATCGGTGGCTTTGTCTACAACCAATCCAGAAATGACATTAAATAATAGTGTTGGTAACATTTATTTCTCCATAACATTAGTTAAAATAACAAAGGCTCCTTTCGGAGCCTCTGTACCTGAGATGTCTCCGATGGATTATGCTTCAGCCAATTTACTGAAGTAACTCATAGTATCATCAACTGTTCCGGGATCAGGATCACCGTCAAAAGGCGGTTCATCGTGATCTACTTCAGCCAACGCTGGTGTTGGAGCTGAAACAGATTCAGCCGTGAAAGATGAAGTATCAGTCGGAGCACCTATTACTCTGGCAAACTTCTTCTTCAATTCATCGTATGACTTGAATTTATCTTCGGCAATCTCAGCCTTAAGGGAGTAGAGTCCTTTGTATAATGTTTCCATTTCATCTTCAGACTCCAACCACTGGGAGGGAGATTCAAAGCTAGATTTGTCATACTTCACAAAGCCATCTGCTTTACGAGCCTTCAGTTTGAAGTTAGCTCCAGTAAACAAATTAAACACGTTTACAGGTTCTTCGTCCTCAAATTGAGGTTCACCAGCGGCCTGGATCATATCAAAAATCGACTTTCCATACTTGAAGAGGAAAACTTTCCCTTCATTTTCTGGATGGGCCGGATCTGAAACAACATAGATATTGGAGATATACTGAAGCCTACGCTTCCTATCTCGTGCAATCTGTTTGTTGCTATCTATACCTGAATTCCATAACTCCGAATTGGCTTCAGAAACTGGGTCCTGTTGACCAATTGTAGTCAGAGAATTCTCAATATACCAACCACCTTTACCTTTGAAACCGTGTGTGTACATTTTCACAAACGGAAAGTCTTCACCTTCGGGAGCATCAAGAAAACGAATAATAGCATATCCGTTGCTCGACTTGTCCCGTTCCAGCTTCCAGTATCGGTCGTCTACGTATGACTGTTTCACACCACCACCGGCGGCATTCAACTTGTCCATCATTGATTCTACGTCCTTTTTTGATTTAGAACGCTTTTTTAGAGCGGCAAAACTCATAATATTCTCCTATTGATTTATTACTGATTTAAGGTGTGACCACATTCGCACGTAGCCAATTACCTGATTTATAGTGTTTAGCCAGACTACGCTGGTGCAACCTGTTCAGCCGGATCAACGGGATCTGGAACAACTTTTAAGTTTGCTCTTTGTTCTCGATTTCCGACTTTTTCTTCCGGGGGTCTCTTTGAATTTGGGACTCCCGAAACGGGCTCAGGTGCATCATCACCCTCCATAACGGATTTAATTGCTTGAGCAAAACCAGCCCTTGCCATTTCCATCCGTTGAACTTCTTTATCAATCGCCACGAGATGTTCAATTGCAATCTTCGCCACGCTTGGTAAAGATTCCACATCATAATCAGCACCGTCAATACGAACTGTAGACTTATTCGCCTCTTTGGTCAAATAAGCTGGATCGGTTGACTCTACTGGTGGTTTTCCTGTTTTATTCTTATCAGCCATAATCTAATTTCTCCTGTGATTAATGGGTTTATGATATATTTATACGCAGTATTATACTCTATTTTTGCCCGTTTGTCAAGAGTTTTTTCACACTTCCTGCATACTTCTGTACTTCTAATTGGGCGTGGCTATCGGTTCTAAGACCAATCAATCTGTTATAAGCATCGATTGATCCAGTTTCGATAAACTCCGTATACATCGATTGAGGTAATACACTTCTAGCCTGTTCAGGACAAATGTTTTCCTCCGTGATGATTTCGTTGTATTTAGTCTGAACACCATATGTGGCATCAGCAATATATCCTTGCATATCTCCAGAAAACTCGTGAATCTCATCACTAGATCCTTGTTTTACATTATCTGCCCTAAGTCTCCATTCGTGAGGAACAAAGAATTCTGGAGTAGTATCAACATAACGCCTTGAAATTTCGTTTCTCGTGAAACCTATTTGATGTTTGTACCATTGTCTAGCAACAAAGATCGGCATCTTGATTCTAAATTGGGCTACTTGCAACTGATCTAAATTGTGCCACGTTGGAAAAGGTTTCATTAGAACTTGTGTCCACCAATTGTTTGATGGATCGCTTAACATATCAGTCCAATCATCCTCAAAATGAGGATCAGATTTTGGATCGAAAGCATCTTGAAATGCTTTTACAGAAACTCCATTCCTTATCACCATACTATCGGTAACAATTGAATGCTTCAGAAAAGCATAAAGAGATCCTCGTTCATAGAATCGGACCTCCTTTTCATTATAATCAATAACTACTCTAACAAATTGTTCATCCGCTGAAGCCTGGACCCATTCAATAAATCGAGGAATATCCATTTTTCTTTCAATCAAATACTGCGAATGAGAAAATGGTGTCCAATGATTATGTTTAGCCAGATATCTTATCAGCTTGACATCCGCATCCGTCATTTCAGTAGATTCTTTACCCATAGAAACACGGGCAGAATTTACTACCTGTAAATCTGACGGTTCTACTGGAAGTTTTTCGACTGAACTAATTAAATCGCCTAAAGGATCTATCTTAGATGTAGTGGTCTTCATTTAATAAAGTGGGCTCATTCCCAATCATTTTAATAAGCATATCAAAATCAGCTTTGGCTTCTTCCGTAGAATTATACAAAAAGGAAGTCTCAACCAAAACTCCTTGTAATCTAAACTCAACTTGTATTTCCAGATAGCCTCGATAACTCACGCTTTCTAGATTCTGTTTGGTTAAATCTATATGGGTTTTGTGGGTATCATTCAGGTGCATCATTCCGATTTTTCATAATAAAATTTGCATCGTAGGGATTTTTATCTGTGGGCTGATGTGGTTCTGGATATACCATTATTGCCCTTTCAGAAACCATCCATTCTAAATCTTGAAGTATTCTATAATCTACTCTACACTCTTCGCCAGAATTATATTCAAAATTAACTGCTTCTCCAGAGTCAAATACAATTCTAATATAATATTGATTGTGCCATTTGAAGTGCCGAATCTTTGTTTGGGTCAAATCAATGTTGGTTCGTTTGCTATCATTGAGGCGTAAATTACGCATCAAAAACCTCCTTCATAATCTTAACATATTTATCACTACTCAAATTCAAAAATTCTGAGTATCTGTCATATCTATATTGCTCGGCAGGAAAAACGTAAGAATCTTTTATTTTCTTGGCGATTCTTTTACTGAATCCTAGAATCTTATCCATAATAAGATAAGTCTCCACTTCAATCATCCTCTGCTGAACAAACCGAAAAATAAGAGGATGTTCGTCTTCTTCTACTTCAAACAACCTATCAAATCCTAATCCTCTTGCGATTAGAAATTCGTTTATCTCTTTCAGGTCTTCCTCAAATATATATGTTAACGATTGTACCCTTTTCTGCCAGTGTACATAGACATCTTCCGCTTCTTTCGAGTGCAGATCACCTATCCATTGTACTTCTGATCCGTGATGGGCAAAATTCGCTACATAATACTGAAGTAGGTCTCCTCTGTTTCGTTTTCCTAATGTTTCAAAGAAATACTTATCTTTCCGTTTATCATACGTTATGGGGTTAGTGTTAGCTAACTTACCATTGTATTTAAAATAATTATAATCTCTATCTCGACTGAAATGTTGCCATACAGCCAGATATAGTTTATATGCTTCAAATCCTGTCATCAAAGTGGTAGTGTACTACCTTCATTATCATCTTTTTTAATTACATTATTCCGCTCTGCTTCCTCTGTTACTTTTTCTAGAAATGCAGGCGATATTAATTTTGCTACTTGTTTTGCTTCCAACTGGTGCTCTACCATATATTCCGTCATTGCATCGATATATGTAACTCCAGTCTGGATTCTCTCTTCCATTAATTGTTGAAATGCTTGTTGCTTATTCACCTTTTTCATTTTATCATCACTCCTGTGAAAATGAGAATGCTATCCCTCACCCCATTTTGCGGCTTTTTATATAGATGCCGAGATAAGTTCGTAAGCGGTTGACTAATCCCGCCGCATCAGTTTATGGTCAGTAGTCATCTGAACCGCCCTGAATTGCAACATTCTCAATTCAGGCAAATAAACATATAGTATAGCACAAAACTATCTATCTGTCAAGTAATTCCTTACAAATAAGTTCTCTGTCCTCAAACGAATAATCGGAATACCATCCCTTAATCTCTGCTAATGTTCTTTTACAAGTCAAACAGGCGGTACCCTTATCGTTCATACGACAATGTACAGTATTCTTTCCAACACAAGGATCTTGAGCCACGCATTGGGAGATAAATTTATTTTTTGAAGTTCCTTCTTCTCTTTTCCAAGGCATTGCTATTGTCCTCCACGTATGTCCCTCAGCCTATCTTCGGCTGCCTTTGCTTCTGCATATCCTTTTCTTTGCTCCCTTTGTTTAAGGGATTCCATCTCTCTCGGTTTATTAACCGGCCAGTTTGTACAGTAAGGATGTTCTGGCACAATCCTGTGTTCCATTTCGATATGCTTTGCTCTTGATTGGTCCAATTCAAGTTGAGTCCTACATCCGAAACCGGGAGGATTTATTTTCTTATCTTCGGTCATCTTTTCCTATAAACAGTAGAATATTCCATCGTATCCTTGTGAATCATAATCAACACACCAGTTACGTGGTTTTCCAAAAATTACGGTAGCTCCAATTGCAATATGAAGAGATTTCTCCCATAGCCACGCTTCGGTGAGCCACGGCAGAAACCAGATAATTGCTTCTAACATAGTCTACTATTTATCTATTGGATAGTTTCCTTTTCTCGGCTTTTTGAATAAAGGAGTTAAATACTATTTCTAAATCTCTTTTTGCTTTCAATTGTTTCCGGCTTTTCATATGTCTCCTATGGTGACAGAAGTGCAACTAAAAAGAGCCAGCCTATCCAGCCGACTCCGATTAACAATACAAGCGTTAAAATCTCTTCAATCCAGGCTATCATTTCCCTCCTCCAATTGTCTCATATGTTTATAAAGATATGTTAAATCCCTTTCCAATTCTGCTACACGGGTTCGGAGATTTATCACCTGATTTTCTAGTTGGTCTATTCGACTAGTATTTGGTTTAAACGGACTCATAATGCACCATTAAATATATTATTATCAAGCCAAATCCAGTGCTCCTCTGGAAGATTTATCCACCGCATAAACTCTATGAGTCGGCAGTGGATATAGAAAACACAACTTTCCCAGACTGTCATTATCCGATCCCAGTCCATCGTACATTTTCGTGAGACCAGGATTCGGTCAGAACGTTTCCTCGTGCAAAGTTACGTGCCGGGGCATTCCATCCAGCGGCTTTCAACAGATCACCCTCACGGAATTTTTTATCTCCCGCTTTAACAACAAATCCACAGACTGAACTTGATCCACGTTTGTCGGAAATTATTTTCCAATATTTACGTTTTTCTTCTACGACTAATCCATCGCAGTAATCTTTTTCCATTTTTTCTCGAATATCAATGGCTTCACAGAAGTCATCACAATTTTGGTGAACTTCACGTCCGATCATTGACCAGCGGTGATAATCAGCTTTCATTGCATCCAGTACTTTTTCAATTGCCTCTCTCATATTTCCTCCTAATAGAGTTTGGTATACATTCCCGTGTGAGTCTCAAACAACTCAACCAGGGAATCATTATAAACGTTCTTATATTCTTTAAGGGATTTTCTCTCACCAAGCTTGGTGAGTTTGGCGAAAGCCACATCATAAAGATCCAAGCTATTCAAAGTAACTTCCATCCAGTTATGATTGGTCTTGTTTCGACCGATCTTCATTCGGATTCCGTTCTCAATGTCAATGAAATTCTTGGCGCCGGTCATAACGGCGAATTTGTTTCCGCCCAATTGGCGGTAAATTTCGTTAGCTATACTCATTATTCCCACTCCGTTAAGTGTGGAATTGCTTCAATTTCATCTGAAAACAGATTCAATTGACCGGAAGTATTCACAGACACCCACTCACCAGTGTGGTCTTTGAAAGTTTTTCTTCCCCACTTACACAAATGGGCTAAACCCAAAGCAACGTCTTCAACGCTGATTTCGTGGTCAAGATATTCGCTTTTTGCTATTCCCATAAGTTTCCTCCTTTTTGGGGTTTCAGCATCGAGGGGTCATCCCTCATCGTTTAATTATATTATCTCAAATCCACGTAACAATGTCAAGTCTTTTTTTACCTTTTTTTGAATTATTTTTTCGGTCGGTGTCCATCCGTGATTACGGCATCCACGAGGGTTTATTTTGGAAAGTGTCTTGTTTGACATTAAAACTTGTGGAACAACCACAAGTGGAGGTAGCTTTTGGGTTCTCAAATCTAGGTCCAGGTGCAGATAAATCATTACTCCAGTCTATGACAAGACCATCGGTGAGTAAATGACTTTTCTTATCTACGACTATACCGACTCCTTCCGAGTCAAATGTCAAATCCCTTCTTTCACTGGCTACATTATCAAATGTGAGTTTATATTCAAAACCGGCACAGCCGCCCCCAGTAACGGTTACTCGGAGAGAAGCATCCTCTATTTCTTCTTCTTCTAATAATCGTTTAAAATTCTTTCGGGCTCTTTCGGTTAATGAAATCATACATATATTTATGCTACATCCGCCATCATTTGTCCAAAACGAACTTTTTCTGCTTGTTCGTTTTCGTTAAATTGGATTTGATCCGAAAATCCAGCTTCATATTCTGCATAAAACGGATTGTCTCCGTCTGGTACTTTTTTAGGATTCTTAGCCGCTTCAGCGGCTTTCCATCCAGCTACATAAAATTCAGATTTTGTACCTAGATATTCTTGTAGATTTTGTCTTGTGATTTCCATTTTAATTGTTCTTAGTGCAGTTATAATTTGAACCTATTGCTGGAGAACCGAACGCTTGCTCTATTCGATCCCCGACCATAACAACTTCTTCTCTTCCGCCATAGGCTTCAGCTTCATCTCCTTCAGCCTCCTCAAAAAGTATCATTGTGATAAGACTATAAACAGCCATATCCATTAGTGTGTCTTTAATAGACTCTTCTTTGAATTTGAATTCGCCCTTCTTAATAAAATTGCTAATTCTGGAATATTTGTCACCCATTCTGATAACAGATCCCTGCCAAGCAGGAACTCCAGATAATTCCGATAGTCTAAAGTTAGCAAATATATCCTCGTCGGCACCATAATCGTGTTGCTTCTTATCGTGCAATTCGGCAATTGTTTTCAATAAATCGTGAAATCTCCGACTTTGTTTATTCATAATATATCCTTTTTTGGGGTTATTTGGGATGTTCGGTTATTTTGACTATAGAACCGGTATATCCATCTGGAGTTTTATAGGTAAGGATTGTGGTCACAGTATATGACTTAATTCCCTTTGGTGTTGAATAAGAGTGGGTACTAGATTTATCCACTCTTTGAAATGAATAACTATTTATCATTATCGAATATTATACAGTAATGGAGGGTAATGTCAAGTCTTTATTTTCTTGGTTATATAAATAGTTCTGTTGATTGGGGCGATAAAGTCCTTTTGAGACTGGATGTCAATATGTATATAAATAATATAAGTTTAGTTAACCATCTCAAGAGGTAACCTGATGGACGTAAAAGAAGTCATTGAATTAGTACAAAATTTAGGAGCACCCGTAGTATATAGTTTATTGGCACTATGGTTTATTAAGTTCCAATTTGTAAAAGCCGAGGATGCGGCTCAAAGAGGAAGAGAAGAACGCCAAAGAATCATTGATGATTTTACAGCCCGTGATGCGGAAAACGATAAACGGGCTTTTGAATTAGCCGAAAAGAGTAATGATGCCATCAATCGTATGGCATCTTCTCTAGAAGCAAACACTAAATCAATGGACGCTTTAGTAGCTATAGTTACTCAACAAAACCAAAAGTAAATAGAATGCTACCATATTGTGAAGGATGTTTTTACAGAAAATTTGGAAGAACAGTTCTTTGGTGGTCTCTGCCATTTATATTAGGTATTGCGATTGGGTATATTATTGTATTAATAACACTTTAAGACAGAGAAAAACATATGTTAGATCAAATTTCAGGGTGGATTAAACAAGTCACCAACATAGGATTAGGGCTTATTGCTCTTGGTGTTGTGCTTCAAATCCTCTTCGGAGCCGTTGTTCCATTCTTAGGTTTGGATGTAATGGGTTCAGTCGTGGCACTTGTAAAGAGCCTCGGATCAGAAGGACTTGTTGGTTTAGTTGCAATTTGGGTACTTTGGGGTATATACTCTAAATAACACTCCCATTGATTATGGGTTTTATAATTTTTTAACTACTAGGAGAATGAAATGATAAATGTTTTAGCCCCGATTATTTCGGGTACTGTGAAAACATTGTGTATGAGTATGCTTTCAGAAAAGCTACTTCAGCAGGTTATCCTTATCCTTTTAAGGCGTTTGGTAGAATCCACAGAGAATAAGGTGGACGACAAAATACTAAAGGCTTATGAGGATAGTCTAGCCAAATCTTGATATGGCTAGTGAGGGAATTCGCATATCTAAAAACTTCTCTTTAGCAGAAATGGTAAAGAGTGCTACAGCGGAGAGATTGGGCGTGGATAACTCGCCCGGTCTGCTCCATCTCGTAAATCTGACCCATCTTGCAATACATATTTTGCAACCAGTCAGAGATGAGTTTGGAGTTATTACAATTAATTCTGGTTATAGGAGTCCTGCTCTTAATGCAAAAGTAGGAGGCTCTAAAACTAGTCAACATTGTAATGGTCAGGCTGCGGATTTCGAGTCTTTCTCGACACCGAATCCAGATTTAGCAAAATGGATTTCAAAGAATTTAGATTTTGATCAACTCATTTTAGAATTCTATGATGGAGTCAACCCGAATAGTGGTTGGATACATTGTAGCTATAATTTGATGGGTAATCGTAAGAAAATTCTTACTGCTCTTAAAACCGGTGGTAAGGTAGTCTATAAAACTGGTCTCGTAAACAAATAAAAATGTGTAATAACGAAATTTGTGAATCTGAAGATTGTACGTGTGATCCGTGCGAATGTAGTGAGGAAAATCCCTGCGTTTGCTGTGATGACCATCATATAGAAGCCTACTAGGCAGTTAAAAAGATTATCAAAAGAAAAAGGCTCCAAAAGGAGCCTTTCTCATTTCCAGTCTAAGACGAAACGATCTTAATGGTTTTCGGCTTATCTTCTTCGGGGATGACAATGTCCATATTAATAGTCAATACACCATCCTCTAATTTAGCATCCTTAATTTGGATGTTATCACCTATTGTGAATTGACTCAAGAAACTGCGGTTCGCAATTCCTTTATGAACAAAGGACTGGTCAGAATCATTCTCAGGTTCGGCTTTTTCGCCAGTAACCTTTAGAATGTTCTTCTCTAGTTCGACTTTGATTTCCGACTCTTTCCAGCCAGCTAAAGCAAACTCCAATACATACTTATCATCCGATTTGATGATATTATGTGGTGGATACTTTGCAGGTGGTTGTCTATCAAATTGCTGTAAAGCTTGGAAGATGTTATCCAGTCCGAATGACTGATGTAACCATGGAGTGAAAAACTCCTGTGCGGTAGATAATTGCCTAGTCATAATTTCTCCTTATAAATTAAGCAAGATTAAAATTGAGTCCTCACTATGAGAGACTCCTCTAATTTCGATGACCCTAAAGGCATCAACGAAAAACGTGGGGGCTTTTTTGATGATAAGGTAAGCCCCGTGGGAAATCCTCAGTCTTGCCTATGCAGCAAGAGCAACTCCGCGGTTAGCGGAAATGTAATCAGCATTGTTTGCAGTTACGTTTATTTATACAAAGTTTTACAACTTTTGCATCCTAGGTTGAGCGATTATAAGATTCAATTACCCAATCGAGTTCTATTTCGCCCCCATCAATAAGATTCTACACGTTCTTTCTCTAATTGTTTGAGCAATCGCAAGGGATGTCTCCCTTTGATATTGCCCATCCATCGAATCTGAGTACACAATGTACATTTTGGATTTCGTTTCCTCCATCCTGCTCGTCCACGTTTACCGACTCGTTTCTTCTTCATAGTAAAATCTTCTTGGTGGAGGCGGAGGGAATCGCACCCTCGTCTTGAATATCTCCACTTATAACTTTACGCCGTTATTCTTTCTTCATTTATCACCATTCACGAAAGCCATTATTACTCTCGCTTCCTTTATAGCATTTTCCGGTGAAGGGAATGTAGGATATTCATCCTCAGGAATCTCTTTTCCTTCTGTTTCCCTTGCTACATCTATACGTTCTTTCTTCGCCCAATATTGCTCTTTCAATCGTTCAAGGGCGGTATTGTACATATCGAAACGTAATTCATATGGTGTTGCCATAATCTTCTCCTTTGTGTGTGTTATGTGTGTCGGGTTACCAATGCCCGGTTAAGCTAATTACTTAACATTACTATATATACGATTTTGTTGGTTTAAGATCATACTTTTTTCAATTCTAGATTCGATTATAATATCTTCTCTTTTTATTCGCTCCCTTGGAAATTCGGTGCCTTCTATACCACCTATAAAAAATACTAGTGTTAGGCGCGGATCTCCTTCAGTATAATAACTATTAGCCGCGTGGAATTCATTAGCATCATACATTATCATTCGATTAAAAACGTTCTGAAATCGGATTTTCTCGATAAAATTCTCTCTATGAATAGCCCACCCTTCGCCTCTTGCTTGCTCTTCCGTTCTTCCCATCGGACTTTGAGTCGCAAAATTGTATTGGAAGTTGGGTTTCAATGCAAATAATGATGTACCAGAGTCCTCGTCTATGTCTTTATTGAGATATATAAGCCCGGCAATGTCATCATCATTAGCAGTGGAGCCCACACCATTATCCTGGTGTATCCATCCCTTATTAATATCATCATTCTTATTCTCAGAGTATCTAGGAATCTCGTGAAAGTTCATATTGGAGAGTTTCCAGGAAATATTAGTATAGTCTAGATCATAGTAGCAAGACAATATTTTCCTTATTATTGCATTGTGGAGAACCTGATCTATTTCCCAAAAATGTTTGGTCCTCTTTCCAGGCTGATTTCCTACTACCTCCTTAGGTAATGTCTTACTATACTCTACAAGAGACTCCGGATTATCAAAGAAATTGTCAACGACCACAGGAAAAAACTTGTCAGGAGATTTCCATTTCGATTTTGTTGCTATATTTTCACCAGATCCACTCATATCTTTTTTCTTGACATTTTCCCCTCACCGTGATAGTAGGAATTCTCTATCGATAAGGAGTTACTGATACCGTCATTCTTGTCTTATTTCCAAGTGGACGGTGCATCTCACGTAAAGTAAAAGTTTCTCCGTGGAGTTCATATGTTACTCTATACCACTTAACGTGTTCGTTTTTGGATACCCACTCCACTTTGTCACATATAGTTTCTAATCCACCATTGGTATGGATTTCTCTACAATCTCCATATCGTTTAACTTTGGTGGTTCGATAAACCGGCTCAATATCCACAACATTAGCATAAGTTACATAATGTACCTTACTTCCAGAAACGTGTGCTGATCCTGCAAAAACCGTGCTAGCCATTGTGGTAGCTAGAATACCCAACAATATTTTTTTCATAATATTACTCCTTTCAATTAACAATACAGTATGTATTATACGATAATTAAAGGATATTGTCAAGTTAAAATTTAGAAATAAATCGTGCGATTGGTTGAACGAAAGGAAGGAGAGCCACAGCCATCAATGCGTTTACGCCTGTATGAATTAAGGCGATTTGTTTAGTTATTCCGGTCGGCATTCCGTCCGATACCATTATGCCGGCAATCCAAATTGTGCCTGTCGTTCCGATATTCGCACCCAAAACAGCGGCAATCGCAGACGGAAGTGGTAATGCGCCTGAAGCAACGAGTCCGATGATTGCAGTTGTAGAAAGTGAGGAAGATTGCCAAAGGAGGGTACATATTATTCCTCCAAGAAACATATAGTAAGGGTTTCCTAAAAAATATGTGAGATGTTCTAAATTTCCTAAGGACTTCATTCCTCCTGAAAACATTTTCAAGCCAACATAAAATATTACTAAACCCGCTATCGTTTGAACATAAGGATTATTTATCATCGGTCATAATCAGTATTAATGTCTTGTTCAGGATCATCAAATCCCAGTGGATAAGGAAAAAACAGTTTACTCTCGCACCAGGCCGCGTTCTTCCATTCTTCTCTGGTTTCCACGTACTGGAGACTTTTGACCACTTCATATGTCAATTTGTAATATTTAATACATTTATGACATATGAAATACTCTAAAGCTATTTGTCTCAAGGAGGTTATTCTTTTATATCCCTGCTGGCAATACTCGCAAGGATAACTCATATTAGTATTGGTTAAGTCTGCAAATCCATTATCATATCTTTCAATCATATATTACCTCTAATATAGACCCATCAGTCCAATAAACCAATGAGTCCAAATTGTGAACCACGCTATAAACAAGCATAGAGTCTCTTTTTCGGCTCTATTCATAATTCGTCTAAACTAAATTCTTCATCTTTACTACTATCGATGGCGGCTACGTAATTTACTGACTCAATCTCCTGCGGAGCCGACTTTACGTTGGAGGAGTCTAGGTAATTATCTACCCATTGACACGGGTTATAATTTCCATTAGTTAACCCAATTTTCTTTGGGTCTAATCCGATATTCGTCATTCTGATTGCGAATATATAGTCCATATAATCTTGAAGGATGTGAGCATTCATACCAATAAGAGGTGATCCTTTTGAGAATAGATACTCTATCCATACTTTCTCTTCCTCATATGCGGTTGCAAACATCTCATAAGTTTCTGGTTCAAGTTCTTTCGCTAATTCTACGAAACCTTCTTCTACATCATTATTCAACATATTGATTATTTTCTGAAACACATCAAGGTGAATCATTTCATCCCGTGCTATCAGTTTAAATATGTTGGAACTTCCCTGCATTAGCTTAACAGGCTGTTCAGAGAATGACCAGTTGGCTACAAATGTTGCAAAGAATCGAATTCCCTCAAACATATTGATTACCAAAGCCGCCTTGTATATGGCAGTCTTTATTTCTTTTTCAGTTATTTCAAATAGAGGTTTCTTACCGTGTATGAAGGCTGTTTGGTTAGCTTCGTTTTTCTCAAATATTTCATTAGAATAATCGAAATTAGCCAGAATAGTTTTTGCTCTTGCTTGGATATGTTCATCGTTTATAATTGATTCGATGAAATCATCTATGTTGTTATAGATGGCACGAACCATTTCCGTGTATGATTCTGAATGGAGTAGTTCGTTATTCTGGTGATTTGTGATATACAATTCCCATTCGGGATTATTGGATATACCACCGTTATTGAATAATTGGAGTGGGGCTCTTCCCGCACAAGAATCTAGCGTTATTGCAAACTTGAGCCCAGCTTCGTAAATATGGCGCCCTGCTTCGTCAAGTCCATCGTAGTCCGTTTTCTCTTTGGACAAGTCTATTTCATTCTTGCTCCAATTTCCAATCGCCCTTAGTTCTTCTGCAAAGTCGAGAATCCAAGGATATTTGGGATCGTGATATGTCTGTATATTTCGGTGATCTGCATTGGGTCCAAGAAACAGCCTAGTCCTCTTAGAGTTAACTGTTTCGCCTAATGAGAATATTTTGCTCATATGGCACAAGCTCCATCTTCACAAGCCATTTCAGTATTTATTGGGATATCGTTCATTTCTATTTCATCTCCTAAGGTTATTTTATTTGTGGTAATAGTTTCGCTAATATTTTCCCTATCTTTAGAACGAATATAATACAAACTTTTCAATCCGTATTTGTATGCTGTGAGGATATCCCTCTTAACTCGATTAGAATCCAATACTTTCCCGTTTATTTTAGTGAGGTCATACCATTGATTAACACTCATCCCTTGATCAATGAATTTCTGCAAGATAGCCATCAACTTGATATACTCTGAAGAAGTGTTATCTGGCATATCCCACGCTTTCATATAATACGATTCTTTCTCGTGGTCTGGTACTAGACTTTTTACTGTATATACTGCGGATTCAAATGTATCGTTTACTGATTGTATTGGATCGATTCCTTGTGTGGAATTCGATACTAAACTAGAGGAAGCGGTTGGTGGAATTGCTGATAAAGTCGTATTTCGCATTCCGTGTTCTGCTATCTCTTTTCTTAAATGCTCCCAATCACATAGCAATTTCATATCAGTAATTTGATCTACATTCTTATTATACGTATCGATAGGTAGCTTACCTTCCGAATACTTACTCAAATGAAACGCTTCGCAAGGACCTCGTTCTTTTGCTAATTTCATCGAGGCGTTGATTAGTCCATACTGAAATCTTTCTGCCCATTTGTGTGCTAATTCTGTAGCTTTAATAGTGCCGAGACGGGCTTCATTCTTTGCTAGAAAATGAGCAAAATCCGAGATGCCGATCCCCAAGAATCGATATGCTCTTGTGGGATATTCAGCCGCGTCCAATGGATATTCTTGTATGTCGATTAGATTGTCCAAGAATCGAACCATCAAATTCGTAAGAGCATCCATTCTAGTAATGTTCGCCAGCTTACCAAAATTTACACAACCCAGGATACAGAGAGAAATCATACCATTATTTGGATCATAATCGTGTATGTTTTCTTTGTCTGTTCTTTTCAATCCCTCAAAACCCATCGGTTTAGTGGGTAAGAATATCTCTGAACATAGATTGGTCTGAGTAACTGGCTCTACAAACATCCCCTGTCTATTGATATTATCAACAAAGTGGATATAAATACGACCAGTTCCTACTCGTTCCTTAACTAGTTTATTGAAAAGTTCTACTGCTGGTACGGTCTTTTTTCTAATATTGCGCCTATTCTCATATTGCAAGTACGCTTTCTCGAACTTTTTACTGTCGCCATAATGCTCGAACAATTCAGGTACATCTTCGGAACTAAACAAAGTAAAGTCCTCTTTCTTCATCAACCTATCAATAAAGATATCAGGAACACCAATTGAATAATCAATGAATCTGGCTCTTGTAGTATTAGAACCTTGATTGTTCTTATACTCAAGAACATCCATAATCTCCCAATTAAAAATCGGATAATTAACTACAGTAGCACCAGTCCTCAAGGAATTCTGGGTAAACTGTTTTGATACCGATTCGATTGCTTTTAGAATGGGTAATGCACCCGTGTGCTTGACTGTCCCCTGCTTAACTGGTGCCAATACACCACGGACAAGTCCCATATCAATTCCAATGCCGGCCCTCTGGCTAGTCATTAGTGATGTTGCATATTCAGTCGCAAGAATAGATTCGGCAGTATCGCCCATCTTGATCTTGCAACAAGAACTAAACATTTTTAGCTTAGTACGTACTCCCGAAATAATCGGTGTAGGTAGACTAATCTCATCATTCTTTAATGCCGAATAGAAATCTAGAACCAGTTGCTGACGGTTCTGCTCTTCGTCTGCAAAGATAACCATAGGAATGATCATAAACGTTTCCTGTGGCATCTCTAGAAGTTTGTCTTTTCTCTTACTGTCCCTTATTAGATACTTACTACATAATTGAACAACGGAAGCATATCCGCGATTCATATCGTTACTATAGTCTAAAAAAGTTCCTAAATTTGTGATTTCATCTTCTGTATATTTCTTCAGTATATCTGGTGAGTATAGTTTACGGTCTACTCTGCTCTTAATATACTCTAAAAAATTTGTAGGATGTATGTCCTGATAGACTTCCTTTCTCATATCGGTCATCAACAAACGACCAGCAAAAATGTCGTAATCAGGCTCTTCTACAGAAATCTTTTCCGCGGCACTTTTGATAAGCGTTTGTTGTATGTCAGCGGAGGATATCTTGTTTGTTATTTTTATGTGGGCATTAATTGCTGTTTCTGATATCGATACGTTCAGTCCATCCGAACAATACTCCAACATTTTGTGAATCTTATCATAATTTAACGGCTCAGTGGTTCCATCTCTTTTTCTTACTACTTTCTCTTTATCTTCGGTCATTTCTCATAGTTCCTTCAACTCAATTGTTCTTGTATTCTTAATAATTTGAATAAAACTATTTATGTATTTTGATTTCTTCGTTGTTCCATAGGTTCACAAATATAATTTAATTTGCTAACTTGATGAAAATCATATCCCATTTTTTGGGTTAACATACTAGTAATATACGTAAAATTTTTCTTCCATATTTCAATATACATCCTGGGTCTATCTTTCAAGATAGTTTGCATTGCACCTTCCAGAACATACTCTTCCCAACCCTCTACATCTATCTTAATGAAATCAATCTTTGGAAACTTATAGCTATCCAGAGTTCGTGTTTCAACCATCTGTGGATATGAATCACTCTTCCACTTAGTTTCACTTAATGTAGACATACCCGAATTGATGTCTTTTGTTGTCATAACTGCGGTGTGCTTCTTATCTGATAATGCTATCTCGTGTAAGGTAACATTTTCTAGTCCTTCGCAATTCTTCTTATGACAGTCTATATGTTTTTTGAGAGGTTCAAAAGCAATAACCTCTTCAAAATCATTAGCAAGTCGGCTAGTCCAGATACCTACGTGTGCTCCTATATCTAGTGCCAGCTTACCCTTAGGTGCTATTTTATTATATTCTCTTACTTCAAAATTCTTACCCCAAAATTTAGCCGTATCTTCGTCTGGAACGAAAATTCCTTTTTGTTCTCTCATTTTGATTTATTGGAAAGGTGGTCCTAAGAACCACGTTACTAGTGAATATCTAGTTCCTTTTGTTACAGGCAAAACTCTATGCTCCATATCAGAAGGAAACACAATTACTGTTCCTTGTTTATTATACTCTGGTGTAATGATCTCACATTGCTCTTTAGCATATGTAGCAAATTGAAAATCTCCACCCTCATAATCATCATTCAGGAGAATAGTCATCGATAATTTTCTAACTCTACCTCCTATAATGGAATTATTTCCTTTATATTTTGAAGGGTGATCTCCCCTTCCGTCCCTGTGCCAATTAAAATAATCTCCCGGTTGATAACGGGTTATTTGTATATCTTCTGCGGCTTCAATAGCATATCTCCATCCAGCACATTCATTAGCCGTCTTCATAAAGGTAAATACATAATCCATTAACCACTGGTCTTTAACCCACGCTACGCTACTATTTCTAATATCAGGCTGGAGGGATTTTGTTTCTGCATCCATCCACTTGCCCTCACCCGCCATTCGGATTTTATCACAAGTTTTCTGATCAATAGCTTGAATAAAATAATACCATCGATTGATATTATACACGATTACCCTTCTTGTCAGTATTCGTCAGGACAAGCCCATAATTATTATCGCCTTTAGGAATCGGCTGTAACCCTTTCTTGAATTTCAGCTTGTTCTTCTTAAATGGACCATAATCGCAATAGTGGTGCCATCTCCTATATTTCCATACGATTCTGCATACATCTGGGTGCATATCCACCAGCATTTGACTCTTCTTAATCGTACCTTCAGCATTCCATCCAGTCTCTTGGAATTCTTCATTATCTGTAGCTTGTACGTGGTAGAATTCTTCCGTATTACCACCCTTTACAGTCTGATTCGCACATTTACCTTGAAGGAAATGATTGAATTGAATTGTACAATCTCCGTCTTTGAGTATTCTTAGTGATAGGTCTGTATCTTCGTTATATCGACCTCTCCATCGATGTCTTCCAGAATTCTTGATCAAATTACAAGAGTATACTCGTGTATTTTTGACATATGGAGGATATTTCTGATTGGGTGCTATAAAGAATCGATACTGTGGTCCAGCCATCTGCACATTCTCATATCTATCGCAAAAATCTTCGCAAGACCGAAACAAAGCTCCGTTCTCTACTCTGTATCTGAAATTTTCGTGGAGTCTATAGAAGTCGGCAATGTTATCATCCATCACCCAATGCCACTCTGCTCCTAGAACATCTTTTGAGTGATCCCAACACCAATTTCTAGCACGACCCGGACCGTCACCATGGTTAGAAAAAGGGAGTAAAAGAAGTTTAGCATACGGCCGAAGTTTAAATTTATCAAGGGCTTTTTCATAAGGCTCTTCGTCCTGGGGTTCAATTGAAATATAGTGGTGAATCTTCATCCGAGATAAACTCTTAGAAGTAATCATACTGTCAGCCCGTCCTTTGGATGCTATATACAAAGGATATTTGGGGTAATGTTTATTTACATCCATTCGCTTAATGAAGTTGCCTGGGAAGGCTTATAAACCTTTTTCCAGTATTTAGTATTTTTACGTTTACCATCTTTTTCGTAAATTTTAATCCCTTCTGGGAACTTATGTTGTATATAGGCGAGGGCACCATAATGCTCGTCCGTCTGAAAATGATCCTTCGGTTGAACCTTGTGCATATCCGTCCATATAACTCTTGTACTCTGCATATCTTTTTTCAGCGATCCATTCGCATACATCCATTCTGTAGACTGCCGAGTATTGATTCCTCTTGATAGACATTCATAGATAAACAGGACATCTTCTGCTACTCTGATAGCGGTAATATCCATATCATCCAGGTGCTGATTCAGCATTCTTCCATCAATAAAAATCATTCCAAAAACACCTTTAGTATCTACATATTCTTTGTCGGCTGGTGGAGCTTCTCCTGTGGATAAGCCCACAATTCCGATATCTTCTTCGTCTAGCCAGTCGCTAAACTTATCAAATGCAAGTAATATTTCTGCAGGAGTTGCTTCTCTCCTGCTGGTATTCATATTAGATTTGTCTGTCCAATACTTAGAGTTTCTCCTCAGTATAGTTAGGTCATCATCAGATACACAATATTTGGTTGGACCAGCGTGTTCGTGAATAAAATGTCTCGTTCTAGCCAGCTGGTACCAATCTCCTACGATATCTTCTGGGAGTTCTAGATATTCACAATCATAGTTATAGAGGTGGCGTTCACCAGGCTCTACGACCATAACTACTTTTTCTTGTAATGTTTTGGGAAGACTCTCAAATGTTATTTGATTGTCGGCTCTTCGTATTGTAGGAATATAGATACGGTCAATCATTCTCTTCCTCCATCCAGCGGAGGAGTGAATTAGCCGTTATATCTAGTTGGGGATGCCAAGCGGTCTTGGTCTTTTCCGTGAGTCTTTGTCCGATCTTCTTTTGAAAGTCCTCGAAATCCTCTTTGTTTCTGAAGGTCATAATAACTCGACAATATGGCTCGTTCGGTTCTTGTGTGAAAGAAGGCATATTCTTCCAGTGTTTTCTCCACTCTTCGATATCCGCTTCTTCATTTATACCGTCTTCACCATCCTCCATAAAAGCACCAAGGGAAGTCGGAAGACTTTCGTCCTTGACTTCCCCTAGGTAATTGTCATATTCTGCTGACTCTTCTACTTCTACTTTTAGCTTTTTTTCACTCATAATTAAATACCTTTTTCAATTAATTTTCACCATTATACATTAAACTAAAGTCTTTGTCAAGTCTTTTTTTGGCAGATCATATAGGATTTGAACCCATACTTTTGGTTTTGGAGACCAACGTGCTACCATTAACACTAATGATCTGTATGGAGGTGGTGAACGGGTTGTTTTTATCTAAGGCGGTCACATCCCCTGACCGCTTACTTGGTTTATCACCACCTTGCCTCTGGAGTGACTGGTCGGATTCGAACCGACGTAAATGGTTTTGCAGACCACTACCTAAGCCACTCGGTCACAGTCACATTAATTGTGAATAATACTTTCCTTTGTCCCAGATTGCTTTTTCGTGTGCCCTTCGGACAATAAGTCCTTTGTTGTGTCTTCCACCAGCACATACAAATCCTTTTCTGGGATCAAATGCTTGTATTTTAAACTCTTCGATATCTCCGGCATTTAACGCCTTTAAGGCTGCCGAAGTTCTAAAAGCATATGGTCCTATGTTATACACCAGGGAAACTAAAGCATTCCTCTGGTGCTGATTAAGTTTAATTTTAACGTGTTGGTCAACGACTTTGTTACTAAGCCTAAGTTCGTGTATCATAATCTGTTCGGCTTCTTCCACAGTATGTTTCTTAAAGTGTTTAGCCCGTGTACCATATCCTTTTGCTATATAACCGTAATCTTTATAGCTGACCAATTTTGCTTTTCCATTCGCTAGTGGATGATTCTCAATGCTCTTAATAAAAGCAGTTAGATTCTCATCGGGTCGCCAATGCTCCCCCGAATTTATAGGTTTATAAGTTAGAATAGCTTTATTTTCCGCTACGGTATTTTTGCTTTTTAGTTCTTCTCTAGCTTTGACCAGTTTCGGTTTATTATCTGGTTCAGGACATACAGTCCCTGCCCAGACAAGTACCGATACGACCAGAAAGACCGTAGGTAATAAAAGTGGAATAAAAGTTATTTTGTGTATCATAAATTCTTCCTAGTAAAAAATCATATATCACCCGAATATTGAGATAAAACAATCCACGGTATTCGTAACAATAGACAGATGTTTTTTCACTTGGTTCTTTTTTATCGTATTTCCATATTCCTCTAGAATGTATATTATATATTCGAGAAGATGCCGTGAACATCTTCCCACTTATAGTTCTGAATTATATAAAAGGGATAAACCCTACCAGGATAGGCAGAGTGCTTTTTCGTAGAATTTCATTGCAAGCTCCTTTGCGATAATTAGGTTAATCCATAACAAAAATAGACGGAAAGGGTGAATGTGAAGATATTTATAACACAATCACCCTTTATGCAGTCGCCAAAGCATCATTAATGCTTCTTTTCAAGTCTTCCAGACTGTTCTCATTAGCCTGGTAGAGAATACCAATTCCGCCTTTTTCGTTCCAGGCGGCTATATTTTTAGGTTTATCATCGATCAAAATGTTGGGAGATCCGTCTTCCTCCGTCGCATATTTGTCTTTCCGAACCACGAAAACTACGTTCTCGCTTCGATCCGGGAGGAGTCCGTGCCTTTCCAGCCAGACTCGTTTCCAATGGGAGGAATTCTTCCGATCGCCTCGTAGAGGAGTGGAACAAATTCCGTATTCTACAGAGTCCAGTCTATCCGCTATCTCTCTCACATACTCTACCAATTCGGCACTAGTAGGAAAGATAGGAAGCGTATTAAAGAAATCATCAGACGCCTCAGCAATTTCCCAAACACTTTTGTCGATATCGACTTCTTTCCAGTGGGAAACTCCGTGTCTCGTTTCTATAGCTCCGAAGAAGTCAGCAATGACTCCATCCATATCTAAGTAAATTTTCATAGGACCCTTCATAATATATCTTCTATCCTCATATCTCTGTCTTCAGGAAGGTCGATCCATCGCCAATTATCCACTCTATCCAGTTCTAAAGGTCTTACACAGACTTTAGTAGAAAGGATGGAAGAATCTTTTCCGTCCAGGGAAATAACTCTCCACATATGCCCATTTTCACGGATTCGATTCTTACCGTGTCTTGAGATACCAGATAATACGACTACATCGCCTTCAAAAATGTCCATTTCTTTTATTTCGTGAAAGTTAGCGGTATTTTCAATCTCTCTCATCATAGGTATATTATCTCAGGAATGAGGGTAAATGTCAAGTGAAAAAGAGAATTAAATGTAGATAATTGCAATTATTTTGCCTGCGATCAGGCCGAGGAGGATAGATCCCAATATTAAATAGAGTCTCCAATGTAGTTTCAAATGCCTCATCAGGAAGCCATTTCAGAAAAAATTTGCCGAAAAAATTTACGCTCCAAATCCGAAATCCCGGTCCTCGGTCCATATACTTTTGGTGCGATCCGCCTTTCGGAGGACGGTTAATTCCAGAGCACCTTTTTGCTCATTTCCTCCTGCTCCTTAAGCATAGCCTCCTCTGCCGCCTTCATATCCTTTCTCCTTTTGTGGTCTTCAATATAGTTCTTATGCACTTCCCGGAGCTTGTGG
>MDTE01148995.1_pt1 | contig 33610 bp, 33 predicted proteins | sample 811231 | NCBI WGS metagenome assembly MDTE01 (sample SAMN05326651, study PRJNA326480) | marine metagenome | isolation source: seawater | place: Indian Ocean: Red Sea | collected 2010
CTACTAACCGCTTTACTTCCTCACGAGACTTTTCTGCGGTCACGACCTTCGCAAGTAAAAGTTCCCGTTCGATATATGAACCGTCGGAAAGGTCAATCACTCGGACAACATCAATCAACTTGTTCAGCTGCTTTATAATTTGCTCAATAATCTGGTCTGAACCAAGGGTGACAACCGTCATACGCGATAAGGTATCATCCTCTGTAGGCGCCACTGTGAGAGACTCAATGTTGTAGCCTCTTGCCGAAAATAATGCGGCCACACGCGACAACGCGCCTGACTCATTTTCTAGCAGAATTGAAATTATTCTACGCAATCTATTTATGCCACTTCTCTTGTTTCAGGAGTTGTACCATCAGTCGATGGCTTTAAATGCATTTCATTATGGCCTGCTCCGGCAGCGATCATAGGATAAACATTTTCAGTTTGATCTGTTAAAAAATCCATGAAAACCAAATCGTCCTTTCGAGAAAACATCTCACGTAGTGCATCTTCAACGTCCGATGGATTCTCAACACGAAGGCCGGTGTGACCAAAACTCTCTGCTAGTTTTACAAAATCGGGTAACGCATCCATATAAGAATGAGAGTATCGCCTATCATAGAAGAATTCTTGCCATTGTCGGACCATTCCCATATAACGATTATTTAAATTAATCACTTTTATCGGTAAGTCATATTGCTTACAAGTAGAAAGCTCTTGAATACACATAATCACGCTAGCCTCACCTGTAACACACGCCACGGTTGCTTCTGGATGGGCCATTTGTACACCCATTGCCGCTGGCAAGCCAAAGCCCATAGTTCCCAGCCCGCCAGAATTAATCCATCGACGAGGTTTATTAAATCGATAAAACTGGGCGGCCCACATCTGGTGCTGACCAACATCTGATGTGACAAACGCATCTCCATTTGTAACCTCATGTAGTTTTTCAATCACGTACTGCGGCTTGATAAGAGTATCACTTTTATCGTAGTCAAATGAACGAATATTTTGCCATTCTTGGATTTGTTCCCACCAACTACTTACTGCCTTATTATTTGAGCGCTGCCCTCTCTCAGGAATGATTTTGATCATATCTGCTAATATCACTTTCGCCTCACCTACTATTGGCACCTCGACCTGAACGTTTTTTCCAATCGATGTAGGATCTGTGTCAATTTGAATAATTCTGGCGCCAGGGGAAAATTTCTTGAGATCGCCTGTTACTCTGTCATCAAATCGTGCACCCACCGCAAGCATGACGTCACAATCATGCATCGCCATATTGGACTCATATGTGCCATGCATTCCTAGCATGCCGATAAATAACGGATCATCGGCTGGGAATCCCCCAAGACCCATTAGAGTATTAGTACAAGGATACTCTAATGCTTGGACCAACGATGTGAGTTCCTTCTCTGCGTCACCTAAAATAACTCCACCCCCACTATAGATAATTGGTCGCTGCGCCTGAGCAAGCAAATCTACAGCTCGTTTGATTTGCTTCTTGTTCCCTCTTTTCACTGGGGCATAGGATCTCATACTAACTTCAGCCGGATAATGGTAGGCGCATATATCAGCTGTTACATCTTTCGGCACATCTACGACAACAGGACCAGGCCGACCAGTTAGAGAAATATAGAATGCTTTCTTAATTGTCTCAGCAAGCTGATGAACATCTTTTACCAAAAAATTATGCTTTACACACGGTCTAGTTACACCGACGGTATCCACTTCCTGAAACGCATCATCACCAATAAGATGTGTTGGCACTTGTCCAGCGATAATGACCATTGGAATTGAGTCCATATACGCTGTCGCAATGCCTGTAACCGCATTTGTTACGCCAGGACCCGATGTAACCAAAACAACTCCTGCCTTCCCTGTCGCACGAGCATAGCCATCAGCTGCATGAGTTGCCCCTTGTTCATGCCGCACAAGAATATGTTTTACACGATCTTGCCTATAAAGAGCATCATAGATATGTAGGGCCGCTCCACCCGGATAGCCAAAAACATGCTCTACACCCTCATCAGCCAAGCTCTGAACAACAATCTCAGCGCCAGAAATTTCCATATATGTCTCCTGAATTAATTACATCTGCCGAAAATCCACGTCGCCTAATGGACTCGGCTTCCAACGTAGTACTCAAAGTATAATATATACTGCTATTCTCCAGTATAAACTTCCTCCAAACGCCAGGATGTTTGCCCATTTCCATCATCCTCAAGAAGAATCCCTTGTTCAAGCAAATCGCCCCTGATTCTATCTGCTTTCGCCCAGTCTCCGGCCATCCTCGCAGTTGCTCGCTCTTCGATCAATCTCTCAATCCATTCCACTGTTGCCGTCTCATTATTCGATGTCTCAGCACTAAGCCCCTTTAAAAACATTATCGGCTCCTGCGACAGAAGCCCAAGTACGTTTGCCAAATATTTCAATTCTGAGCATAGCTCTCTAGCATCGTTCACTAGATTGTTATCCAAGAGTCTGTTTATTTCCCGAACTAAGCTGAATAAAACAGCTATTGCCTCTGGAGTATTAAAATCATCAGCCATTGCAGTGTTGAATAGAACGCTGTATCGAGAATCGCATGAAGACTCCTTGCGCATCGCCACATCACCTGATCGCGATAAAACAAGGTACAAACGAGTAAGAGATGCTTTTGCATTATCAATCGACTGTTTTGAAAAATTGAGTGGGCTTCTGTAGTGGCTAGAAAGAATCATAAAGCGAATCACTTCTCCTATCCGTAAGATGTTTGCATCGCTGTCTAGTATCTCTCTAATCGTATAAAAGTTCCCCTCTGACTTTGACATCTTCTCGCTATCAATTTGCAAGTATCCGTTATGCATCCAATAATTTACAAACTTCCTGCCAGTGGATGCTTCAGATTGAGCAATCTCGTTTTCATGATGAGGGAACTTGAGATCCATACCGCCTGCGTGAATATCAAAGCTCTCACCAAGGCATTTCATCGACATTGCAGAACATTCTATGTGCCATCCCGGCCTGCCTGATCCCCAAGGAGAAGCCCATTGCGGCTCGCCTGGTTTAGACTTCTTCCACAATACAAAGTCAAGAGGATCCTCCTTGTCAACGTTCAGCTCTACTCTTGCGCCAACTAATAGCTCATCAATAGATCGCCCGGAAAGTTGCCCATAGCCCTCAAAATGTCGAACGCGATAAAGAACATCACCACTGCGACTTTTATAGGCATATCCAGCTTTCTCAAGCCGTTCAATAAGTGCGATAATATCATCGATAAACATAGTTGCCTGAGGCTCCATGTCGGGTGGCAGAACATTTAGGGCTTTTTCGTCTTCATGCATAGCCGCGATAAAGCGTTCTGCGAGAGCGCTGCACGTCTCGCCGTTCTCATTGGCCCGATTGATGATCTTGTCATCAATATCGGTAATGTTGCGAACATAATGAACCTTGGCGCCAACTGAGCGAAGATACCTCACTACGGAGTCAAAAACGACTAGAACACGAGCGTGCCCAAGATGGCAATAATCATACACAGTCATACCGCATACATAGATACTGACCTCCCCGGGCAGCAGCGTCTTCAGGGCTTCTTTTGTGCCAGTAAGGCTGTTATAGACCTGAACCGCGAAGTCCCCGCCAATTGTATTATCTTTGTTCATATCTCTGATGTTACCTAATCCGATGTCAACAAAAAAGGACCGTTTAGCTTTGAATGGCAAAAATCAGGTAAGTTTGGAACATCGAACTGTAGTAATTATTTCCGACCTTCATCTTACTCCAAAGGCTCCAGAGGCATTGCCCCTACTAGAGAAGTTCCTGATTTCCCAAGACTCAATGCAAGAGCTCTATATTCTTGGCGATTTGTTTGAATACTGGTTGGGAGATGATGCATCCGCTGAAATGGGCTATAGACCTGTGGAGGAAATACTAAAGACTCTAGTGGATGATGGAGTGAAAGTCTATTTTACAGCTGGGAACCGTGACTTCCTTGTTGGCAGTGGTTTCGCCAGTCGAACAGGCGTATTAATACTTGGTGAAGTGACCACCCGTACTTACCTAGGCCATTCTACCTTACTCTTGCATGGTGATTCTTTGTGCACCGATGATATTCGGCATCAACAATTTCGCTCGACTGTGTCGAGTGAAAAATGGCGTCACGAATTTCTCAAGAAATCCATCGACGAAAGACAAAGAATTGGAAGGGCAATACGCTTTCAAAGCGACGTCGAAAAACGATATAAGGCCGCCGATATTATGGATGTTAATCAGCTAACGGTCGAAACGCTTCTGAACTCAAAAAGCGCTCAGCTATTGATTCACGGCCACACTCATAGACCTGGCATTCACAGCTGGAATCTCAGCGAAACAAAATATAGTCGCATTGTTTTAGGCGACTGGTCGTCAGGAGCCAGCTGGATCGAAATAGATCGGGATAGCTTAAGACTCTACCATGACAATGCTATGGTGGAACTCACTGAGGATCAAATTCAGATATAGGACCTACGTCGGTCAAGTTGAGGGCGTCGCCTGTTTGTAACGACTTATCCTTTCGCCTATCACAATCCAACGAACGCAAGTAGCCTGGCGTGACGTCTCCTGTAATATATTCTCCACTGAAGCAGGACGACTCAAAATCATGTATTGCTGGATTACCTGCTCGAACCGACTCAATTAAATCGTTAAGCGCCTGAAAGATCAGAAAGTCTGCACCGATCTCATTGCGAATCTCCTCAATGGTCCGACCACTTGCTACCAGTTCTGATGCCGCCGGCATATCTATACCATATACGTTAGGGTGACGAACTGGCGGAGCTGCGGATGCAAAATACACCTTTTTTGCTCCAGCGTCGCGTGCCATCTGAATGATTTGCCGAGAAGTTGTACCCCTGACTATCGAATCATCTACAAGGAGCACATTCTTATCACGAAATTCGAGCCCGATAGGGTTTAACTTCTGGCGAACTGATTTTTGCCGCTGTTCTTGTTCGGGCATAATAAATGTTCGACCTATATAACGATTCTTGATAAAGCCTTCTCTATACTTTATGCCCATTACATTAGCCATTTGCAATGCAGCCGTCCGGCTGGTATCTGGTACAGGGATCACAACATCGATGTCATGATCAGGCCATTGTCCTAACAAGCGCTTACCCAGTAAATTCCCCATCCTAAGTCGACTCTTATACACTGCTACCTTATCAATTGTTGAGTCTGGGCGTGCTAAATATACATACTCAAACAAGCATGGACTAAGAGACGGATTCTCTGCACAGATTTCACGATGAATATTTCCTTGAGTATCAACAAATATCGCTTCCCCCGGCATAACATCAGTCTCTCCGCTATACCCGCACACATCTAACGCTACACTCTCTGAGGCCACCATAACAGATTTCCCATTGGGAGCAGATTTGGTGCCAAAAATAAGAGGTCTGATACCATGACTATCTCTAAACGCAATTAGACCATATCCTACGATTATTCCAACTACCGAAAACCCCCCGCGGCATCGGCGAAATACACCTCGAATCGCTGCAAAGATATCTTTTGGATCAGCTCTTTGTTTAGTAGCACCTACCGAAACTCTTAATTCATGCGCAAGCACATTCAAAAGCACTTCTGAATCTGAGCTGGTATTCAATTGACGCAAATCTTCTTCAAACAGTGCTATTCGCAAATCAGACAGATTAGTCAAGTTTCCATTATGTGAAATTGCTAAACCAAACGGCGAGTTCACGTAGAACGGTTGTGCCTCAGCTCGGGAATCACAACCTGCCGTAGGATAACGCACATGGCCAATGCCGAGATTTCCATGAAGCTGCGCCATATGCCTGTCTTCGAATACATCCCTGACGAGTCCATTATCCTTTTTCAAGTGCACCCGTCCTCTATCGCACGTCATTATTCCTGCAGCATCTTGGCCGCGGTGCTGGATTACGGTCAGTGCATCATATATAACTTGGTTTGCGTGAGGCTCACCAATAACGCCAACAATGCCACACATTATGAGCGCACTCTGTGAAATTGCATTAACGCTAATGAAGATCGCTGCATAGGGCTATTAACCACCTATTGTCTTGTTAACAACTGCTGAAAAACTAAATCGTCGGCGAAGATAACAAATGGCCTCAACAAAGGCGCGACCTCCGAATCTGTATATAAAGCTGAGTCAGTTATTGGAATCGCCTCTGCCAGTAAAATCAATAAAACAGCTAAAATAATACCACGTAATATACCGAACGTTGCGCCGAATGCCCGGTTAAACAACGTTAGGCCAGATATTCGAAACTGCTTGGTTATCAATCTCCCAAAAAGAGCTAGCCCTAAAAAACTACCAACAAAGACTAACGACAAACCAATAAAATTACTGATTTGTTCAGAGTCTGACCATAGCCCGACCTTATCACCGACAACCAATCCATATTCACGGGCTAATAAGATGGATACAATCCATGTAGTTAAGGCAAGAAGCTCCCTAACAAGCCCTCGGATAATTCCAAGCAACAAGGACACAACTATAATTCCAACCACAATCCAATCCAGAATATTTAAAGACTGCACGTTCAGTAGATCGATCACGTCGACGCCCGTTAATTATTACTGGGCCACAATCTAATAACTGGGGGACTATCGGTAAGTAACATAGCCTTGTTGCCTTCACGCCTTGCCTCATCTTTTGTAATATATGGACCTATCCATATCATTGTCGCCTTAGATCCATTTGTTTCTATGACTTTAAGCTTTGGATACATGTCGTCATTACGCAAGTCCTTTACAACGCGGGATACATTATCTGATTGACTAAAGATTCCTACTTGAGCTATCCAACCTGTCACAATAGTATTTCGAGTTAAATCAATTTGAGGGCTAGAACTCAAATCAATTTGAATCTTTTTAAATGATAGATCCGCATCTCTCACCTGCTGATCACGGGAAGAAGAGATTATGAGTTCACTGCTGCTAACAGCATCAATAACTTCGATTGTGGTATCGTCGGGACGCTCCTGGGGGGCTGTTCCTATCGTAGCAATTTCAGAAATTACAGTAGGCTGAACACGAGTTTCACCGTTTGTATAGTTAGCATTTATTCCGCCACCCTCACCACTGGTTCCAGTAAGAAGCCTTGGCAGGAGCACAACAGCTAGAACAACAAGAGCTACTGCGCCTACCAAGCGATGCTTTAGGTTAACTGAGGCATTTGTGGTGTCGGTCATTCAGGTGTTGCACCTTTCGCGATCGATAATAGAGAGTATAGCACCTGCGAGATAGGTTGAGCCGAATACAACAATGCGATCATTTTGCCGTGCTTGGCTTCGAACCCCCCGTAATGCTTCAGCCGGTGAATCCCAGCACGTTATTGGCCGAGAAGTATGTGCACCAACTATGTTCTTGAGATGCGCTACCGACGACGCCCGATCACTGTTGATTCTGGCGATATGCCACGAGTAAAATGAATGCTTAAACATATCAACTACGAGATTGATATGCTTGTCTTCCAGCATAGAGAATATAGCGTAGAGTTGACCAATTATTGGGTTTCCCATCAAATACAAAAGCAATTCATAAGCTGCTGATTCATTATGGCACACATCAACCACTACGTCTGGACGTAGCGAATATACTTCAATGCGGCCTCGCAGTCTCGCGTTTACGAGTCCATCTACAATATTTTCGCGAGACACCTCGAGATCTGGTGCTAGCATACGGACTGTTGCGACAACACCTGCTGCATTAAGGACCTGGTGATGGCCTAAAAGATTAGGCATCGGTAAATTAGACTCATCGCCTGACAGAGGCGAATCCCCAAGAGATGTCCAGTGCCAGAACGAATCATCTAGCGAATAATTGTAGTGAACACCATTAATCACATATTGGCAAGATAATGCATTTGCCCGATCAATAACTGACTCTGGAACGTCAGCATCATTCAGTACAGCGCGGGAATACGGTTTCAAAAGCCCTGCTTTTTCGTGCCCTATTGCATCTCTGGTATATCCTAACCATCGCTCATGATCGATAGCGATTGAAGTCAATAAAACTACATCCGGATCTTCTATATTTACAGCATCTAATCGGCCACCCATACCAACCTCTAATACTATTATGTCGACACTACTTTGCTGGAAAATTTGCAAGGCAGTCAATGTTCCGTACTCAAAGTATGTTAACGGAATTTCATGGCGCGCATTTTCCACATATTCAAACGCGGATGTAATCTGTGTGTTGCTCGCATCAACTCCATCGATCCTGATTCTCTCGTTATAGGAAATCAAGTGTGGCGAGGTGTAAATACCGACACTTTTACCAGTAGACCGAAAAATTGCCTCTAGCAAACTAACCGATGATCCTTTGCCGTTAGTGCCCGCAACAGAAATTACAATTGAGGGCCGCCCAAGATTCATTTTTCGGTGAACGCGTCGAACCCTATCCAGACTAATATCCAGAGATCGATAATGAATAGTCTGAATATAGTCTAACCAGGCTGCTAGAGTGCTTGGCATCGCCTTCATTGCATGCAGATATTATTTTAAATAACTATTATATTTACGCTTATGAGCTAACCGCCCGAGGTCAATAATTCTGCCTCAGTCTTGACCTGCGTATCGAAGCCCAATGTGACAACAAGTGAATGAATGAGGTCTCGGAGCTCTCTTCGGTCTGCAATATAGTCTATAGCACCATGGTCCATCAAAAACTCTGAGCGTTGGAAGCCTTTTGGCAAAACCTCTCGAACTGTCTGCTCAATGACGCGAGGACCAGCGAAACCTACTAACGCTTTAGGCTCAGCGATAATAATATCACCAAGCATTGCGAGACTTGCTGACACGCCGCCCATCGTTGGGTCGGTTAGAACTGAAATGAATGGTGTTTTAGCAGTTTTCAATCGATTCAAGATGGATACTGTCTTTGCCATCTGCATCAGCGATAACAGCGCCTCCTGCATTCGCGCACCCCCACTTGATGTAAAGCAGACATACGGGACGCCCAATTCCAAGGCTTTTTCCCCAGCCCGAACGAAACGTTCCCCTACGACGGAGCCCATAGAACCACCCATATAACGAAACTCAAACGCTGCAGCAATTATCGGCACATCGTTAACCGTGCCTTTTCCTGTTAATAGAGCTTCGCCTTCCCCACTGACTCTCTGTGCCTCGGCTAATCTGTCGCGATATTTCTTTGTATCACGAAATTTAAGATGGTCTATTGGTAGTAACTCTTTGCCAATTTCTTCGAACGTCGTCTGGTCAAAAAAGGATCGGAGACGATTTCGTGCCGATATACGCATATGATGGCCGCATTTGGGGCAGACATACAAATTTCTCTCCAATTCAGTCCCGTACAGCACAACTGCACAACCATCACATTTCCGCCAAAGCCCTTCCGGCACGCTTTTCTTTGTTCTAGATAAGGTCGCTGCAACTTTAATTTTTGGCGGACGTAAGCGATCGAACCAGCTCATTCTGTGACTCCTAAGGACTTCTTGGTTGATTTAAGTCCTTGATCACAGGCATTAACGGCAGCGACAAATTCATCTATCTTGCTTCGATCTTTTACTCCTGGTGAAAGCTCTACGCCAGTACTGACATCAACAGCATAAGGTTGGCAAGCAACAATCGCATCAGAAACATTCGTTGCTTTTAGACCGCCAGCAACGACTATCCGTTTGTCGCTATAGTCAGCAGCCAGATCCCATGAAAAGGCTTCACCTGTACCGCCGTAGTTATTCGGCTGATAGGTATCCAATAATATAGCTCTTGCAGATGGGTAGGACTGACCAAATCTATCTAACGAGACATTCTGAGACATTCTTAATGTCTTTATATATGGAACCTCAAAACGTTCGCACTCTTCTAGTGATTCTGATCCATGAAATTGAATCATGTTTACTGGTACTTTAGCTAATACATTCTCGATTTCAAAAGATTTTGCATCTACGAAGACTGCGATCAGCATCGCAAATCCAGAAACTTCTTGTGCAATCTCGCTAGCAACAGCTGTCTCAACACACCGCGAGCTACCCGAAAAAAAAATGAGACCTAGCGCATCTACGCCACAATGAACAGCTGCGGAAGCATCTGATGAGCACGTTAAACCACACACCTTTATTCTTGTTCTCATAAATAATTTCAGCCCAAACATATAAGATCTATAGAACCTCACTACACGCTAACATAAATTACCCAATTATAATAATCATTCAAAAAATGCATACCAAAATGCTACCAAAATCGGCATACCGGGATCGTTGGCAGTCGATACTCCGACGGGTATGATGCCTGTGTAAAATATAACCCATCTGGTGGAGCCGTTGGTCCGCCACACTGTCGATCCCGACTATGTAATACTTCTTCTGGCCATCTAATATCTTTCTCCTGCGCACCAACTTTCAGCAAAGCGCCAACAATATTGCGGACCATGTGCTGCAGAAATGAGTCAGCCTCCACATCTATCCATATCCATGCACCTTCCGATTCGACAGTTAATTTACGTAAGTTCCGCACAGCGGAGTGTGACTGACATCCTGCGGCACGATAAGCGCTAAAATCATGCTTACCAACTAGACAACGAGCAGCTAATGCCATCTCTTGTATATTTAATGATCTATATTCCCATGTCACTCGTCGCCTAAAAAATGTTGGTGCAATTGGACGATTCAAAATGACATATCTATAGGATCTACCTGTTGCAGAAAATCTAGCGTGGAACTGATTGTTAACCTGGCTTACTGCTAACACTGATATTGCATCAGGTAATTCGGTATTGGCACCTCGCAGCCAAGAATTGAGACTTCTTTCGCTCGCACTATCAAAATGCGCAACCTGCCCGGAAGCATGGACACCAGTATCAGTTCTTCCAGCCCCAAGCACTCGAACAGAGTGATTTGCCACACTTGACAGCGCAGTCTCAAGCGCATCCTGAACGGTTGGGACACCAATTTGGCTTTGCCAGCCATTAAATTTACTGCCATCATACTCAATTGTTAAAGCATATCGGCTCATATGCTCCTCTTCCATATACCGGCCTGATTTAGTTACTTTTCTCAATTAATGGGACTAAATATGTTTTCAAGGTAAACTCAAGCATATTATCTCTCATCAGGCATTCGCAACATCACAATTGCTTGAGGATGGGCATTATTGCAAATACTAGAACTTATTGTGAAGAGGCAGCCTCAACACAGAAGATCTGACTCATGGATAAGAAATCGACAAAACTAGAAAGCTACACAGGTGGTCCTGACGAATCAGGTCACTTTGGCATATTTGGGGGTCGCTTTGTAGCAGAGACACTCATGCCGCTTGTCCTCGATGTAGAAACAGCCTACAACCAAGCTCGCCTCGATCCACTCTTCCACCAGGATTTCAATTACTATGCTAAACATTATATTGGGAGGCCTAGCCCATTATATTTTGCTGAAAGCCTAACAAGAGAACTAGCAGGAGCTAAGATATATTTTAAACGTGACGAACTGAACCATACAGGAGCACATAAAATTAACAATACGCTCGGGCAAATTCTACTCGCACGCCGTATGGGGAAAAGGAGAATTATTGCTGAAACAGGCGCAGGCCAGCATGGGGTTGCAACTGCAACTGTATGTGCACTTTTTGATTTGCCGTGCGTAGTCTACATGGGAGAGAAAGATATTGAACGACAATCGCCAAACGTGTTTCGCATGAAATTGCTTGGTGCAGACGTGATACCAGTGCAAAGCGGAACCGGAACACTCAAGGATGCAATGAATGAGGCTCTCAGAGATTGGGTAGCAAATGTTGACGACACCTTCTACATTATTGGAACAGTAGCAGGACCCCACCCTTATCCGGCCATGGTGCGCGATTTCCAGAGCATTATTGGTAAAGAAACAAAAGAACAAATTCTTGAAGCTGAAAACCAACTTCCTGATGTTCTGGTAGCCTGTATCGGTGGTGGCTCAAATGCAATGGGCCTGTTTTATCCGTTTCTCAATGACGCTGTCGAAATTATAGGTGTTGAAGCTGCAGGACACGGCCTCGCATCAGGACAGCACGCCGCCTCACTTATAGGTGGCCGGCCTGGAATTCTCCATGGTAACAGAACCTATCTCCTGCAAGACGGTGATGGCCAAATAGCTGATGCCCATTCTATATCAGCCGGGCTTGACTATCCCGGAATAGGACCAGAACATTCTTGGCTCCACGAAACTAACCGTGTTGAATATGTTTCTATAACAGATGATGAAGCGCTAGATGCGTTTCAAGTTTGTTGCCGTACAGAAGGAATTATACCTGCCCTAGAACCCGCACATGCGTTAGCTCATGTTAGAAAGATTGCTCATAAAATGTCTGATGAACAAATTATAGTTATGAATATGTGTGGTCGAGGCGATAAGGATGTCTTTACGGTTGCTGAAGCGCTTGGAGCTCAACTTTGAAAACAGCACCCCAACCGTTGGATCATACGCGTCTGACTCGCCGTTTTGATCAATTACACGCCCAAGAACGAGGCGGTCTAATAACTTTCCTTACAGCGGGCGATCCCGACTTTGACACTTCTATGGATATTATTAAGCAGTTACCTAGTGCGGGTGCTGATATCATTGAGCTAGGTATGCCTTTTTCAGACCCAATGGCGGATGGGCCTGCCATACAAGCAAGTAGCCAACGGGCATTAGCTACGGGAATGACGCTTAGAAAGACGCTGTTAATGGTTGACCAATTTAGGGAAACTGACACTGAGACACCCATTATTTTGATGGGATACTTTAATCCTATCTACCAATTTGGAATTGAATCTTTCCTGAAAGAGGCTGCCTCCAAAGGCGTGGACGGTCTAATTATCGTCGATCTACCCCCAGAAGAAGATGACGAATTATGTCAACCTGCTCTTGCCGCGGGATTGCATTGGATTCGACTCGTAACTCCAACAACTGATGATCAAAGATTGCATCTAATCTTAAAGAACGCTACTGGTTTCCTATACTATGTCTCGATAGCTGGCATAACGGGAACAGCATCACCAACAAGCGAATCAACAAAAACTGCCGTGAACAGACTTCGAGAACACACCACACTACCTATCGCTGTTGGTTTCGGTATACGAACACCGGAACAGGTCCAGCAAGTCACAAAGTACGCGGATGCGGCAGTGGTCGGCTCTGCTCTCGTTAATGAAATTGGCAACAAAGTTGCCAATGGCGCTATAACGGTTGATCTGCCAGGTGAAATACTTCAACAAGTCAAGTTACTTTCTAGAGAACTACAAATATAATTCAAGGATTAGCTGCTAAAACCCAAGCTTCTCCTTTAGATCAAACGCCTCATTTTTTTCGTCTTGGTCGCCACTATTCTCAACCTCTTGAATTAACTCAAGAGCCATCTGATGGTCACCCATTTCAAAATAAGCACGCGCAAGATCGAGTTTGGTGGCCATTCCAGAGCTATCATGAGATTCACCCAAATTTGGTACCCTGGCTTTCTCTTCTATCTCAACCGGCTTATTCTCTTCTTCGAAATTAGGATCCATAGGCTTGACTTGGCCATTAGATATAACATCCCCAGACTGATCAACTTTAGACTCACTTTGAAATATCGTATTTACCTTGCTTGAAATCCTTGGTTCTGACACCCTTTCTCCTCCAGCAACATCGCTAACAATCACACTTGGCGTCTCCCGATATAGACGCATTCTAGCTGCCCGCCTTAATCTTAATCGCAATAAAATAAATAGCAGTAGCAATCCAATTAGGGCAAGACCCGACAAGAAGCTCAATCGTGACCCCCAGTAATTTGCTGCCAGAGCAGACTCACCCTCCAAGACTGTGTCAGAGTTGGAATCATCTGACTGATTCGAGAATTCACCTGTGGGATCGTTGGACTGTTTCGATGAAGCTTGCACTTTTTCATCGTTGTCAGATTCTAGAGGTAACGATACATTTACTGTTAAAGATTGATCGCTAAGTTTGGAATGCCCACCGTTTGAAACAACATCATTATCAGTTGATTGCAAAGCCTCTAGCGCAGACCCATAAACCTCCACTTGCTGGCGCGCTACTACTAACTCCTCGTCCTGCGTCTTAATTAGTGCCATTGCTTCAGAAATCCTACCTTCAAGCAAACGAATTTGGCTCCGAAGTTCCGAGATTTCCTTGTTTAACATAGCGCTTTCAGAAGAGTTCACCGCTCTCAAATCTACGGACGGTGCATCCAAATAGACATCTGAACCTTCGGAATCAGGCTGCTCATCGAGAGCATCCGGATTATCTTTTGTACTGCTGAAAGCACTTACTGACATATCTTCGATTGTCAGAAGCAACTCGTCACGGGCACTTTGCAATCGATCAATATCATCTAACAACTTACCCCTACTATCTACAGCTTTTGATAACTCTCGCCCCTGTTGGAGATTTATAGCGTTAGTCTCATCTATTTGAGCTCTTAGCGTGAGGATTTCCCGCTCTAACTCCTCAACTGTTTCTTGCATGAGCTCCATACCGGCGGCACGCTCTGCTAATTGATCATTTGTGTCTCCTAGATTCCCAAACCGAGCGCGATATTCTTGCCACTCGATCACATGACGAGTAAATGTCTCCATAGCGAGAACTCGAGAAATGTCTTCTATAGCGGCTATAGCTGGAATATCTAAAACAACCCCAGCCTTTAATAGATTCATATTGCTATTAATGAATCCATGCGAATTACTGATAAAAAGACCATACAGAAGTTGGTATATGCTGACGCTCTCAGGGACATCAATTATTTCAGCGATTGCTATTAAATAATCACCGCGCTGTACTGGTCCGTAACTCCATGACTGCCCGTCAGTACCTAGAGAGAGAATATCGCGTCTTGTTGGATTTACGGTCGACTTATAGGAGGGAATTTCTGGGCCAATAATTCTGGCGGGAGTTGTTTTCCCATGGATCGGGGGATCGATCAATATTGTATATTCTCGAACCATCCGACCGTTCGTCCACTCTAGCGCAACCAGAAGTTGGAAATAGGGCTCACTCATTGGCTGAGACGAAGTCACAATCACAATCGCGCCTCCATCCTCGCGAAATGATGGCATAAATTTGAGTCCTACTAGATGGTCAACTCGTGCTATACCAGCATCATCAAATTCAGTAACTAATGCAGGCCCAACCTTAAGATCGCTAATGTCTATTTGATCGTCACTAAGAAGATTTATTTCCGCCTTGAGTGGTGTGTCCAGGGTAGACCTGATCGTAAGATCGCCTAGCCCGACAGCCCATACAGCCAAAGCCGGATAACAAAGTGCAATGCACACATACAAAAGATCTCGCCCAATCCTCACAACTTTGGTTGCCTCCGTTGCTTACGCTTGTTACAGCTACATATCTATAATGTAGGAAGTAGCGCTTCTGCGATTTGAACGCTATTTAGAGCAGCCCCTTTTCGGATATTGTCTGAAACTACCCACATGTTTATTCCATTAATAGATGAAATATCCTCTCTGATGCGGCCTACATAAACAGCATCGGTGCCTGAGCCATCTGTTACCGCAGTTGGATATCCGCCGGGTGTACGCTCATCAATCACAGTAACACCAGGTGCGATGCTCAACAATTCAATTACTTGAGCGGCATCAATCTTATCGCAAGTCTCAAGATGTATCGCTTCTGAATGGCAATAAAAAACTGGCACACGAACCGCAGTAGCATTGACCCGTATATCTGTATCCTCGAGGATTTTCTGGGTTTCCCATACCATCTTCATCTCCTCTCGCGTATAACCATTTTCTTGGAAAGTATCAATCTCGGGGATAACATTAAAAGCTATCTGCTTTGCCATTATTTCAACAACTGGCTTTTTACCGCTCAGAAGGCTAGTAGTTTGAGCAGCTAACTCTTCGATTGCGCGTTTTCCCGCTCCTGAGACAGATTGGTAGGTCGCAACATTAATTCGACTAATACCTACCGCATCATATATTGGCTTCAAAGCAACGACCATCTGTATAGTAGAGCAGTTCGGCACAGCGATAATCCCACTGTGAGCATTTAGAGTATGTATATTCACCTCAGGAACAACTAGCGGTACTTCTGTCACGTTTCGAAAGTGCGATGTGTTATCGACAACAACGCATCCTGATTCTACTGCTTTAGGTGCAAATTCGGCCGACACGCTTCCACCCGCAGAAAATAACGCTAATGTGGCAGAAGAAAAATCAAACTCTGCAAGATTCTGCACTTGAATGGGCTTTCCCTTAAACAAAACTGTGCTACCCGCGGATCTTGAACTACCAAGCGCATATATTTGATCGACGGGAAAGGCTCGCTCCTCCAATATTTCAATAATAGTCTGGCCGACGGCTCCTGTCGCACCCACAACTGCCACGTTTACAGCCATAGATCCTCCCAACTCACAATCAGATTGTCCATCAAATTAGCTAGCCCAGACTACCCCGTCAAATTATCGAACGTCTTCAAAAAGCCACGGGCGCGTTAATCGCGCTGCTGACTCATAATCAGCAATCTTTTGCTCATGCTGCATTGTTAAGTCGATATCATCCAATCCATTCAATAGCCGTTCCTTTTGCCCCTCATCAACTTGAAACAAGTAATGTTCGTCAGATGGTGTAGCTACGGACTGATTTTGAAGAGATATAGTCAATGAGTAGCCTGGTTGTCGAGCTATTGCTGCGAAAAGTTCGTTAATCTTCTCTGGAGGGAGTATGATCGGAAGAAGGCCATTTTTGAAACAGTTATTATAAAAAATATCCGCAAAGCTAGGCGCAATAACTGCTCGGAATCCATAGTCGACTAGGGCCCAAACAGCATGCTCACGAGAAGAACCACAGCCAAAATTATCTTTTGTCAAAAGAATCTCTGCATTCGAGAACTGCTCCTGATTTAACACAAAGCTAGTATTCTTGGGTCGATCATCGCATGGCTGCTCTGGCTCCCCATGATCGAGATATCGCCACTCATCGAATAAATTAGGCCCAAAGCCTGTTCGCTTAATTGACTTCAGAAACTGCTTTGGAATAATTGCATCAGTATCAATATTTGCCCGATCAATCGGTGCAACTAATCCACAAAATGTCTTGAACCCCTTCATTGTCTATTTTGGACTTCGACCAAATCAACGAAATGACCATTAATTGCTGCTGCGGCTGCCATCGCGGGCGACACAAGATGAGTTCGACCCCCCTGCCCCTGCCTTCCCTCAAAATTACGATTAGAGGTTGAGGCGCACCTCTCACCGTCCTCTAAGCGATCTGCATTCATCGCGAGACACATTGAGCAACCAGGCTCACGCCATTCAAAGCCTGCCTCAATAAATATCCGATCAAGGCCTTCCATCTCTGCTTGCTTTTTTACTAGACCTGATCCGGGAACTACTAACGCAAGCGACACACTAGAATTAACATGCCCCTTTTTAGCTATCTTCGCAGCAGCTCGCAAATCTTCGATTCGGCCATTAGTGCAGGACCCGATAAATACTTTATCAACTCTTATGTCTTTAATGGCTGTGCCGGCCTCTAACCCCATATACTTCAACGCCCTCTCCATACCATCACGTTTCTGAGCATCATTCTCCAGACCCGGATCAGGCACTACACCATCAACAGGTACGACCATCTCAGGAGAAGTTCCCCAGGTTACCTGTGGACGAATTTCTGATGCGTCAAGATAAGCCTCGATATCAAATGTTGCCTCTGGATCACTTATTAGCCCTCTCCAGTCAGCAATCGCACTGTCCCAGTCTTCACCTGATGGCGCATAAGGGCGCCCCACTAAATAATTGATAGTTTTTTCATCAACGCCTATTAGGCCAGCTCGCGCTCCTGCTTCAATAGCCATATTACAAAGAGTCATCCGGCCTTCCATGCTCAGGTCACGAACAGCAGAGCCAGAAAACTCGATAGTGCAACCAGTACCTCCTGCGGTACCAATGCTTCCAATGACTGCCAAAATTAGGTCCTTAGCGGTCGTGTCTGATTGAATAGATCCGTCTATAGTAACTCTCATGGTTTTCATTTTTTTTACCACTAGGCATTGAGTAGCTAGAACATGCTCGACTTCCGAGGTGCCAATACCAAAAGCTAGAGCCCCGAACGCGCCATGAGTCGCTGTGTGAGAGTCGCCACAAACAATCGTCATGCCAGGCAGGGTAGCACCTTGCTCAGGACCTATTACGTGCACAATTCCTTGGCGTGGATCATTCATTCCATATTCTGTAATCCCGAAAGCACGACAGTTATGGTTTAAGGTTTCAACTTGAACCTTAGAAACGGGATCACTTATACCGGCTGATCTACCGGTAGTAGGTACATTATGATCAGCCACAGCAAGGTTAGCTCCAGGTCGACGAGGCATTCTACCCGTTAATCGTAGCCCCTCAAACGCTTGCGGAGATGTGACTTCGTGTACAAGATGTCGATCGATATACAGCAACGCGGTACCATCGTCTTCGGTATGTACGATATGCCTATTCCAGATTTTCTCAAATAACGTCTTGCTTGACATAATTGTGACTATCAATAATTTAACGGTACCATTGTAGCATGTGCACCATAGATTTGGCGTAGACTGCTCTTATATGATCGATAGATAGAGAGGTGATTGATTTAAATCAACCGAAATGCCCGAAGCTCACTCATTAAATAAGCAACTAAGATATCACGAATATTTTCGGGAGCTTGCCCAGTATCTTGGAGATCTATTATTACCTCTAGCACATCAAGCTACTAGTCCAAAGACTATTGTATCTAGCGAGGCTTTACACAGTGAAATCGCAAAGCGTATGGCTATAGAGATATATCGATCAAATAACTGCCTCGGAATGAAATCACCAGTCTCATTGTTTTCAACTCTTGACGCTCTCGGGCAATTACGCTACGAGATTACGATAAAAGAGACAACCGACACACAATCTATAGATTTTTTAGAATCTGTAGGTCGAGCAACAATTGAGATTTTTCGAGAGACATCTGGATTCGATGAATGCTAGTAAAAAATAAGACTTAGCAAGACAATGCCTACCATTCCCAACATTCTCTACAGATGAGCGACCTATTCTAATGAATTAGTATGCGTTGTAGAAGCTAAAGCAGCCTGGCGTAGATGATGATCCATAATAACTAGAAGCAGCATCGCCTCGACTATGGGCACAGCCCGAATGCCAACACACGGATCATGCCTGCCCTTAGTAACCACCTCAGTTGCGTGGTTCTCCAGGTCAACTGTTCGCCCTGGAATCTGTATACTCGAAGTAGGTTTAAACGCTACATCGATGATCAGATCTTGTCCCGTCGATATTCCACCCAAAATCCCACCTGAGTTATTACTGACAAATCCATCGGGGGTCATTTCATCTCTGTGCTCGGAGCCACGCTGTTCGACACTTGAAAATCCTGCACCTATAGAAACCCCCTTCACGGCATTGATGGACATCATTGCGTGGGCTATATCTGCGTCAAGACGATCAAAGACTGGCTCACCTAGACCGGCGCTTAAACCCTGTCCAATCACTGTCACCCGCGCACCGATCGAGTCGCCTTCACGGCGTACCGTCTCGATAAGGGCTTCTAGCTCTTTTAACCGACTCGGATCTGGACAGAAAAAGGAGTTACTGTTGGCGCTTTCCCAGTTATCTATATTTATCGACAAAGAGCCCATTTGGGTTAGCGCGCCCGCGACTCTGATACCGACGTGCTCCCGCAAATATTTTCGCGCTACCGCAGCTGCAGCAACCCGCATAACGGTTTCTCGCGCTGATGATCTACCACCTCCACGATAATCACGATACCCATATTTTTTTTGATACGTGTAATCGGCATGGCCTGGTCGAAATAACTGCCGAATTGAGTCGTAATCTCGTGATCTAGCATCACTATTTCTAACAAGCAACCCAATAGGCGTGCCAGTTGTAATACCTTCGAAGACTCCAGATAAAAGTTCGACCTGATCAGGCTCGCGGCGTTGGCTTGTATATTTAGATTGGCCTGGTCGGCGCCTATCAAGATCCAGCTGGATATCGGATTCGTTAATCACCAGACCCGGTGGACATCCGTCAATAATACAACCGAGAGCCGGACCATGACTTTCACCAAATGTAGTCACCGCAAACAGCTTTCCGAAAGTGTTGCCTGCCATAATAGCTCCCTATGCCCGCGGTAACGTTACACCAGTCTGGCCCTGGTATTTTCCTTCTCGATCTTTATACGAGGTTTCACACTCTTCTTCGCCCTCAAAAAAAATCACCTGCGCAACTCCCTCTTCAGCATAAATTTTTGCCGGAAGTGGAGTCGTATTAGAAAATTCTAAGGTAACATGTCCTTCCCACTCTGGCTCAAACGGTGTTACGTTAACGATAATTCCACATCTGGCATAGGTTGACTTCCCGACACAAATAGTCAGTACCTTTCGTGGAATACGAAAATACTCAATTGTTCTTGCTAGAACGAATGAATTCGGTGGAATTATGCATACGTCGCCCTCGTATTCGATAAAGCTGCTTTCATCGAAATTTTTCGGATCTACCACTGCAGCATTAATGTTCGTAAATATCCTAAATTCTCGACTGCAACGAATATCATAACCATAGCTCGACGTCCCATAGGAAACAATTCGGTTACCATCAACGGTGGAAACCTGGCAACCCGTAAATGGCTCAATCATCCCGTGCTGCTGAGCCATACGCCTAATCCATCTGTCTGATTTAATTGTCAAACTATTGGGATAATCCTTAGCTATTTTGAATAACGATTGATGGGAACACGTCTGTATAGTCACGCTTACGCGCGGCCAGTCTTCCCGCTGTATTACGCCCTATATTGCGGTAAATTTCGGCTAGACTGCCCTCTGGCTCAGCAACAACGGTCGGATTTCCAGAATCAGCACCTTCACGGATACTTCGTGCTAATGGAATATTGCCTAGGTAATCTATTTCATACTCAGTAGCCATTGCCTTTCCACCGCCTTCTCCAAAAATATGCTCCTCATAGCCACATTTACTACAAATATGCGTACTCATATTCTCAACTAACCCTAGAATCGGGATTTCCACCTTCTCGAACATTTTAAATGCTTTTTTTGCATCTAATAGAGCAATATCTTGTGGCGTAGTGACAATCAAAGCGCCTGATACTGGTACCTTTTGTGCAAGAGTTAGTTGTGTGTCTCCCGTGCCAGGGGGGAGATCAATAACTAGATAATCTAGATCAGTCCAGTTAGTATCGTTAAGTAACTGCTCTAACGCCTGAGTGACCATAGGACCACGCCAAATCATTGGGGTCTCTTCATCAATAAGAAGTCCAATTGACATTGCCTGCAAACCATATTTAATCATTGGCTCTAGATGCTTTCCATCAGACGTGCTGGGCTCACCTACTATTCCGAGCATTCTGGGCTGACTTGGACCATAGATATCAGCGTCGAGAATACCAACCCGAGCACCTTCCGAAGCGAGCGCCAAAGCTAAATTAGCTGAAACAGTTGATTTGCCAACTCCTCCCTTTCCAGAAGCAACCGCAATCATATTTCGCACGCCTGGTAACGGTGTAACTCCTTTCTGTACTTCGTGACCAACGACTTTGCTAGAAACAAGTACATCAACCTTTGAGATGTGCTCCAATGCCATGACGGCTTCTCTGACCTGCGCTTCTAATGTCTTAAACCAAGAGGCAGCTGGATAGCCTAGAATAATATTAATTGACACCAAATCTTCATCAATATCGATAGAGTCAACCTGCCCACTCGACACTAAATCTACGTTTACATGTGGATCAATAATACCTGATAACACATCGCGTACCTCATCAACCATACACTTCTCCTTCGCTAATATATGAACCGGAACAACTACTCCCCAAGATGGGTCTAAGATACCTGCGTAGTTTATCATATAGGGTGGGTTTTGCCGCCGTGGTCTTCGGGTATAATTTCTCGAACGTGATGCCGCGACAACCATATACTGCGATCTATCTCATCTAAATCATAGCTCATCCATCAATCTCTCAACGCAACTATATACATATCTAGTTATGATTCTTCCAAGTCAACGTAGCCTTTTCGATATACCGACTGATGTTGCCTACTTTAATTGTGCATACATGTCTCCTCTTCTTAATCAAGCAATAAAGGATGGAATAAGAGGGCTAACAACTAAAAGTCACCCATGGAAAATTACTTCGACAGATTTCTTCACAGATGTTGAAAGAGTCAGGAATTTAGCAGCGCTAATTATTGGATGTCATGATAATAATATTGCCCTAGTGCCATCAACGAGCTACGGTATAGCAACAGCTATAAACAATATTGCGATTAAACCGAGCGACGAAATTTTGATTCTAGAGCATCAGTTCCCGTCCAATGTTCATGGATGGCACGAAGCAGCAAGATCATCCAAAGCGACAGTTAGAACTGTACCTCACTCAAAAGATGGAAATTGGACAAATTCACTACTTCGCATGATCCACGAAAAAACAAAAGTAGTGGCCATCCCTCATTGTCATTGGAGCGATGGCGGGCTGATTAATTTATCTCTTATCGCCTCTGCACTTCGAGAGATTGACGCGTATTTAGTTATCGATGCAACACAGAGTCTCGGAGTAATGCCTTTAGATATAGCAGCGATAAAGCCGGACTATGTCGTAGCATCCTGCTATAAGTGGCTTTTAGGCCCTTACTCAACAGCGATCATGTATGTCGCACCTCAACATCTTGACGGGACCCCCATCGAGCATGGATGGGCAAATCGCCTTGGCGCAGAAGATTTTACGAGCCTGGCTAATTACAAAAGCGAATTCCAGATAGGTGCTCGCCGATTTGATATGGGTGAACGATCTAATTTCGCCCTACTTCCAGCGCTAGCAGTAGCATTGCAGCAAATACTAGATTGGGGTATTGATACTTTATACGAAACAATATCCCAAATGACATCCACTATCGCGACTCAAACTTCTGCGTTAGGATTCCGCGCCATAGAGTCAAATCAGCGCGCTGGACATTTCCTAGGCCTAACGCTCCATGATAAGATGTTGACTGACATTGTGGATGAGCTCGCCAAGCAAAAGATATTCATCAGCAAGCGTGGTAAGACGCTTCGAATAACTCCTCACGTCTATAACAACTCTTCCGATATTAATAGACTTTGTGAGGCTCTTGCACTATACGTCTAGCAATCTTTAACAAAAGTTATGACCCGATCCGTGCGAATCACTACAAAGGACATCAATAACTGCTTGCCTCAGATTCATTGTACCGAATGCGGCTATCCTTCTTGCAAGGATTATGCTGTTGCAATACACCATACTGGTGCCGCAATTAACTACTGCCCGCCGGGTGGCTCACCCACTATACATCAACTAGCAGAACTACTTGATAGGGATACTGTATCTATAGACCCGAGTTTAGCTCCTAGAACTTCACGATCATTTGCACTAATAGTCGAGAATGAATGTATCGGCTGCACACTCTGCATCGATGCTTGCCCTGTCGATGCAATCATTGGAGCCAGAAAACACATGCATACTGTACTAGAAGATCATTGTACCGGATGCAACCTGTGTGTTCCAGCATGTCCGGTGAGTTGTATTGATATGCATGCTTCGCGTAATACTGCAGAGCACCAAACCCATTCAGCCTGGGAAGAGTTTACAGAAGAAGAGATTGCGAGCTCACGAGAAAGATTTAGCAGTCGTCGTAATCGACTTCGATCTTCAGAGCCAAATAAGAAGATTATGTTTGATCGACGCTCCATGCGCAACGAAATAAAGGCAAGCGTAGCAAGGATCAATCGAGCCAGAAGCCTACAAGAGGGTTACAAGTGAGCCCCCTAAATAGATAAAGTGAATAAAAGGCAGATCGTTCAACTCTATCAGACGTTAGCCGATATCACTCCTGACGCAACAACTGAACTCCAATACACGTCGACATTCGAATTATTGGTTTCTGTAATACTCTCTGCACAGGCAACAGATATTTCGGTAAATAAAGCTACGGAAAAACTCTATCGAGTCGCAAACACACCAAAAGCCATACATGACTTGGGATTACGAAAGCTAAAGACTTACATCAAGAATATTGGCCTGTATAACACCAAGGCATCAAATATTATAAAAACTTGTCGAATTCTTGAACATAATTATGATGGGAAGGTGCCAACATCAAGAGAGGAGCTTGAGTCACTCCCAGGAGTTGGCCGTAAAACAGCCAACGTTATCTTAAATACAGCGTTTAATCACCCAACAATTGCAGTTGACACGCATATATTCCGAGTCTCGAACAGAACGGGGCTGGCTAAGGGAAAAACTGTTCGGCAAGTCGAGGATCAACTATTAGTAGTCACACCACCCAAATATTTAAAATTAGCACACCATCTCCTTATACTTCATGGCCGATACACATGCGTCGCACGTAAGCCTCACTGCTTGGACTGTGCAATACGAAATCTGTGCGAGCACAACAGGCTAGAAAAGTAGACTGCTAAGCTAAGTCAACTTATAGCGCGCTGACGCCGAACCTCAAACAAAGCAATTCCCGCAGCCATAGATACATTTAAGCTTTTAAATGATTCTACCGCTGGAATGCGAACAACTCTGTCACAATGGAGCCGCGTTAGCCTCCTCAAGCCACTCCCCTCAGAACCCACAATCATAGCCACAGGTACGGACAAATCTGCGCTATATATATCTTCGTCTGCCTCCTCATCAAGGCCTACCAACCATATCCCTTGCTCTTTAAGACCCCGTAAAAACGGACCCCAATTGCTTTCTTCAAAAACCGGCAATGAAGTTCCACCTCCTTGAGAAACTCGTAATGCTGTAGGCGTTAGCCCACAACCCTGATTTCTGGCTGTTACAACAGCATCAGCACCAGCTGCAGCTGCGTTTCGTAAACAGCCACCCAGGTTGCTTGGATCTTCAATACCATCAACGATCAAAATAAGAGATTCATCGAGCAACTTAACAAAATTAAGGCAACCGCCCTTTAGTCCAATACTTTTGCCGACGGCGACCACACCTTGATGCCGAATACCGCCGGCAATATTGTCGAGTTTTTTCTTATCAGCGATCGAAATGCAAACACCTTTACTTTTTGCGATAGTCAATAGCTTCTCTATTCGACTATCTTGTCGCTGCTCATCATAGTAGACCTTTTGCACAAAACCATCTTTGAGAGCAGCTTCGATCGCATGAAATCCAGAAAACTTAGATTGTTGATTTCTCAGAATATCACTCCAATTAGACTTGGTTAGGTATCAGCTTAGCATTCTGCATTTTCAACTATTGGCAGACAAGCAAGACCTGGTATACATTGTTATTTCAACATGTAGAACTGATTTAACCTCTGTGTTGCCTGTTTAGTCTATAAGTCACCTGATAATAATTGCATTGACAGGCCGGAGAACAACCCAGTATCGTTGGTCGGATGCATCTCTTCGAGCCCTCATAATAAGGGGCTGAAGAATAAGGCTAAAATAGCCATTAAATGCCGAGGTGGCGGAATTGGTAGACGCGCTAGCTTCAGGTGCTAGTGGAGGCAACTCCGTGCCGGTTCGAGTCCGGCTCTCGGTACCATCATCGCTTATCGATGACTGTCCAAAGTAGGTAACTGTAACAGTTTCTGCAAGACTGATTGTTTCACTAACAGCCAAGCGCAACGCTGTGAAAATTGATCTAGCCGTACGCCGACATGAGCGCCCGCTATTCACGATATAGGATGCTGCCGTATGATTGTATCTTCACGATCAGCGCCTGTTGATACAATATCTATTGGCACTTCGAGCAATTCAGAGATTCGATTTAGATAGCGAACAGCGTTCTTGGGCAAATTCTCCCATTCTCGCAGCCCAGCGGTGCTCGACGACCAACCAGATAATTTTTCGTAACAAGGGGTACACTTAGCGAACTGGGACGTACTATTTGGAAAGCTATCGATAGTTTCTTCGCCTAGCCTGTAGTTGGTGCAAATATATAGGTCAGATAGCCTATCGAGAACATCTAGCTTTGTTATACAAAGACTAGTAACGCCGCTAAGTCTGCATGCATGCTTAACAGCTACAGCATCAAACCATCCACAACGCCGCGGTCGGCCAGTTGTGGCTCCGAACTCATTTCCTTTCGACGCTAATTCAGCTCCAACATCATCATCTAGCTCTGTCGGAAACGGTCCACTGCCGACTCGAGTGGTATAGCATTTTGTAATCCCGACAATAGAATCGAATATATTCGGTGCAACACCGCTTCCGACTCCGGCTGCAGCAGCCGTTGTGTTAGACGAGGTAACAAACGGATAAGTACCATGATCTATATCGAGCAGCGTCCCTTGGGCTCCCTCAAATATAATAGACTTACCATCGCGAACCATTTGGCTGAGTTCTAAAGAAACATCTGTCACCATAGAGCTTAACCTTATACCATAGTCAAGATATCTTTCGATCAAACTACCTGCATTAACCCCTTCTTGTCCATAATACTTCTCCAATAAAAAACTATAATACTCTGCCACTGCTTCAATCTTAGGTCGGCATTCGTTGGGGTTAAGGAGATCTGCAACACGTAATCCCCGTCGCGCAACTTTATCTTCGTATGCTGGGCCAATTCCGCGCCCTGTAGTGCCAATTGCATTTTTACCTAAGGAATCCTCGCGGGCTATATCGATAGCGACATGATATGGAAAAATTACTGGACACAAACCGCTGACCCTAAGACGTGAATCAACAGCGACACCCAGGTTATTGAGGTGCGTAACTTCATCGAGTAGAGCTTCGGGTGACACGACAACACCATTTCCAATAAAACACCGGACTTCACTTCGTAAAATTCCAGACGGGATAAGATGAAGCACTACCTTTTGCCTATCAACGACAATGGTATGGCCTGCGTTATGCCCACCTTGAAAGCGTACTACGGCGTCTGCGCGTTCCGTGAGCAGGTCGACTATCTTACCCTTACCTTCATCTCCCCACTGGGTTCCCAACACAACTATCTGGTTACTCAACGGAAACTCCTCGTCTTAAATAAAAGCGATGAGAGCCAGTGTAGCACCTTCGAATTCACCGAATTAGATATAGTAACAACAACCCGCTTACTATGAATGCCAGACCGACTGATCTGAGCTGCCCCTCACTCCTTCGGCCAATACTTTCCACCATCTTACGATAGCGATTAGGTGCCGCAAACGGTAGCAGCCCTTCGATAACAAGCACTAGAGATACCGCTACTCCTAGATCCACCCAATTCACTGTATTAGCTTAATTAGCGCAGCAAATCAGGATCGGCGTCGTTAAAATATCTAAAGAATTCTGACTTGGGCTCGATCACTAGAAGGTTGCTGGGGTTGTCGAATGTTGCTCGATATGCACTTAAGCTTCTATACAAGCGATAAAATTCACGGTCCTTATTAAACGCGTCTGCATATACTGCCGTAGCAGTTGCATCACCAAGCCCTCTAATCTGCTGTGCATCTCTATTAGCGTTTGCGAGTATAACCTGCCTTTGCCGATCAGCATCAGCTCTTACTTTCTCAGCTGCTTCAGCGCCTCGAGCCCTTAACTCATTCGCAACCATTGACCTTTCCGCTTCCATTCTCTGATAAACTCGCTCGCTAACTGCTGGATCAAGATCTACGCGCTTTAGCCTTACGTCTATAACCTCGATACCCAAGGCCGATGTCTCTTGATCGATCGACTGGCGCACCTTTGTCATTATCTGCTCTCTATCACCGGAGATAACTTGTTGCACACTCCGTGTACCGAACTGGCTTCGTAATGCGTCATTCACGCGCTGTGACAAACGGTTTCTAGCATTAGATGGAAGTCCCCCAAGTGTTGTGTAATAAGTAGCTGCTTCTTTGACACGCCACTTGACAAATGAATCAACAATTAAATTCTTTTTTTCCTGAGTGAGGTAACTTTCCGGTTCAGCATCCATTGTTTGGATACGAGCATCGAATTTTTTCACGTTGTTAATGAAGGGTACTTTGAAGTGAATCCCAGGCTGGTCATTAGATCTCACAATTTCGCCAAACTGAAAAACAATAGCTTTCTCCCGCTCATCAACATAGTAGATTGCGCCCATCAAAACCGAAATTATCGCTCCTAGGAGTATCGCAATTAAGATAGTTTTTGATCTCATTAGTCTCTCCCAGTTCGATTAAAGTTGCGGCCATCAGACCCAGAAGAGCTGGAACCCTGAGTTACAACACCTGTATCTTCGCTTCCATCACGATAGCTGCCAGCAACGTCCTGCTGCCTTTTTATCAGCTGGTCAAGCGGAAGATACATAACATTATTACCATCAGAGCTCTGATCAATCACCAACTTGGTCGACCTACTAAGAACGTGCTCCATGGCCTCTATATAAAGACGATCACGCGTCACTCCTGGCGCTCGATTATATTCTTCGAGCACTTGCAGAAAACGAGATGCTTCGCCCTCAGAGGTAGCTATTACGCTTTCCTTATAAGCTTCAGATTCCTGGAGGATTCTAGCAGCTGCGCCTCGTGCCTTCGGAATAACGTCGTTAGCATAGGCCTCTGCCTCGTTCTTAAGGCGCTCCTCATCTTCACGAGCCCTCACTGCATCGTCAAAAGCATCCTTAACCTCAGCTGGTGGCTGGGCATTTTGCATCTCTACAGCGCGAACAGTGATACCGCTCTCATAAAGATTGAGCATTCTCTGCAATACATCTCTGGTCTCTTGCGCGATCTCTGCGCGTCCACCAGTAATGGCAAAATCCATTGTATTTCTGCCAACTATCTCACGTACAGCACTTTCCGTAGCTTGCCGGACGACTTGATCAGGTACCTCGCTAACGTTAAACAGTAGTTTGCTAGGGTCATTAATATTATATTGTACGGCAAACTGTATATCGATGATATTTTCATCAGCAGTCAGCATAAGTGCCTCACGGGGAACTAATGTAATCTGACTGCCTGCTTGCCGAGTCCGGTATCCAACCTCTACCGTTCTTATCTGCTCTATGTTGACAACCTCTACAGACTCAATTGGGTACGGCATATGCCACCTTAAACCTGCAGGCTTAACTTCTTGAAATTCACCAAATCGAAGTTCGACTCCCTGCTCGCTTTGATCTACAACATAAAAACCACTGGCGAGCCAGAAAATTGCTATAAGAATCAGAATAAGAAGGCCGCCCGTCCGACCTACTGAAGGGATTCCGCCACGCGACCTTCGACCTGGCGCTCCGCCACCGCCACCGCCTCCACCGCCACTTCCGCTGCGACTAGAGCCTTTTCCGAAAATACCGCCCAGCTTACGCTGCAAGTCTCGAAGAACCTCATCCAAATCTGGAGGGCCTTTCTGGCCATTTCCTTGACCCCATGGGTCGTTGTTTCCGGGTCCTTGTTGGTTCCACGCCATATGCTACTTCTCCCGTTATTAACGTTCTATGATTTCGATCTCTCTACCATTGCAAATTCTAACATGGCCAATCTTTATCCCAAACTAAAATCCGCCGTCAATCTGCTATTCTTTTTAGGCTCCCGATGTCAGCCCCTTACCCGACCCAGCTCAACCCACGATCTGACTCAAAGAGAGCATTTAGTCGACCTTCCGTAGCTCGATCAACGTAAACGTCTAGCAAGTAATTACCATCCTGATCGACAGCCTCCGTCCGGACTTCAGCCAGTTGATAAATGCGAGCCCGTGAACGACCAGATTCGATACCTAGACGTAACCGTCGCACTCGGTGTTCACTAGCGATTTGCTCAAGAAATACTTGGTGCATCAAGTCTAATCCAGCTCCGGTTGCAGCAGACAGCCAGATTTTAACATCCTGACCGTTAGTGCTCTTCTGAACGCGCGGCAACTCACCGGTGAGATCGATCTTATTGAACACAATTACCCTAGGTATTTCGCAAGCTCCTATCTCCTTTAGCACCTCCTCCACCTCTTCAATATGCTCCCTAAAATCAGATTCCGACGTATCTACAACATGAACAAGCAGCTGCGACTCTCTAACTTCCTCCAAAGTCGCACGAAATGCTTCGATCAATGTATGCGGAAGCTTCCGAACAAATCCTACCGTATCAGACAATAGTAATGGGCCATAGCCCTGTAATTCGATCCTACGAATAGTTGGATCCAATGTTGCAAATAGCTGATCAGCAACGTAGACATTTGAATTAGTTAGTCTGTTGAAAAGAGACGATTTACCCGAATTTGTGTACCCTACCAGCGAGATCAGCGGTATGGGCTTGCGCTGGCGTCGGCGACGATGTAACTGCCTTTGTGACTGCACACTGTCTAGTTGCTTTCGCAACTTTTTTAATCTGATTCCAATTAATCGCCGATCAGTCTCTAGCTGGGTCTCACCAGGGCCCCTCAACCCTATACCACCGCGTTGGCGTTCTAAATGAGTCCAGCCTCTAACAAGTCGCGTTGAAAGGTGTTTTAACTGCGCGAGCTCAACCTGTAGTTTTCCCTCTCTTGTTCTCGCGCGTAGCGCAAAAATATCCAGGATTAAACGTACTCTATCTATAACTCTACAGTTAAGAGCTGTTTGCAAATTACGCTCCTGTACAGGTGATATTTGCGACTCAACAATTACCACGCTGGCACACTCAGATTCTACCAAGCTTTTTAGCTCATCCAGTTTTCCTAAAGTTATAAAAGTTTTAGTATCTGCTCTCCCGCGGGTAGTACGAATCGAACCACAAATATATGCGCCAGCCGAAACGGCCAGACTAACAAACTCTGACGACGACAAATCATAATCTTTTCTAGAATAATCAAAAACAAGTATTGCGCGCTCTTGCGAATCACTTACGCCAACACGACATACTAATGGATCGAAACGGCTCAGCTCTGTAGTTACCATTAATCTGAGGCCGTCACAATCTATAAATTGCCAACATTATCCGGTGACTGCTGCGTCGCTCCTGTTACAGCATCGTAAGGAATCCGAACTGCCTTAGTAGGCACGATAGTTGAGATCGCATGCTTATATATCATCTGGCTAATGCTATTTCTAAGCAGAACCACAAAAGAATCAAACGATTCGATTTGACCCTGTAGCTTAATTCCATTAATTAAATATATTGAAACCGGGATTTTCTCCTTACGCAGAATATTTAAGAATGGATCCTGAAGTGCTGCCCCTCTTTGTTGTGGCATTATATTTCTCCTTTACTCGCCTATTTCGGGAATGTCGATCAGCCTAGCTCAGCTTCGAAAGCTGAAACTACTAAGTGTTTTGAAGTAATGCTCGCAACTCCAACTACCTCTCCGAAATAGCAAATCAATTTACAAACTCTATAAATCCATGTGTGGAACATGGCTATTCAATTACAGATCACCGTCGAAACAACTGATTTGAACGATAATCCTAACCCGAATGTAGAGCTAAAGGAAAAAAACTGCAACTACACTGAAGCACAAAAGAGCATCAATAATAGTATTTATCATAGTGCTGCGAAATATAGTCACTGACTGTTTCTACTATATTCTGGTCAGACGCATCAAACCACACTGTTCCGGGGGTATTTCTCATCCAAGTTAGCTGTCGCTTTGCCAATTGACGAGTAGCTGAAATCATTCGCTCCTGCATGTCTGCATAATCAATCTCTCCAGCTAAATGCTGGCATATTTGTCTATAACCTACAGATCGTAATGCCGAAGTCTCTGGCGCCACACCACCATTAAGCAAATCTTTCACCTCATCAATTAAACCATCAAACAGCATTTTTGCTATACGATGTTCGATACGGCGATGCAAATCAGAGCGGTCAGCGAACGCTATTCCAATACGAATAATTGGGGTGTTGAACCTTTTTTGGCCAGACATGTGGATGCTGCTTCCAGCTAATCGATCACTAAGAAGATCTATTTCTAGAGCTCGCTCAATCCTCTGTTGGTCATTATGGTGAATTCTAGAAGCAGTTACCGGATCACGCTGCCGGAGCAACTCATGTAATTTTCGCGTGCCAAGCCGTGCTCTAATATTTCCAATAGTTGCTCGTATTTCTGAATTCCTCGGTGGTAGATGACCTAGTCCATTAATAAGTGCTGCAAAATAAAACATCGAACCTCCAACCAGCACTGGGATCTCACTGCTAGATTGAATTCTAGCGACTTCCCTCGATGCTTCAATACAAAAATCACCAGCCGAGAACTGCTCAACTGGATCTCTTATATTAACAAGCGCATGAGGATAAGATGCCAGCACGCTTTCGACTGGTTTAGCCGAACCTATGTTTAGCCCACGGTAGACTTGCACAGCGTCTACGCTAATTATTCCCAAAGAATACCTATCTGCCAACTGAATCACTAGATCAGTTTTACCAGTTGCAGTCGGACCAAATATAAATATCATAATCTTAGCGTGGAACAATTGGCACAATCAGTTTTTGTTGCGGATGTATAATCGTTTTAGTCAGGCCATTCCAGCGTTTAATAAGATATGTTTCTGAGCCCAGACGACTTGCTATTTTAGACAGAGAATCTCCCTGCCTTACGGTGTAAAATGTCTCTCTATATTTCTTAAGTGGACATTCCGGCGTCGCATGGCAATAGCGAATAATCCCGCGTAATATCGCTGCAGCAATTTTGTGTTGTGTCTCTTTCTCTCTTAGACGACGTGCATCGCTAGCATTCGTAATATAACCAACTTCGACTAGTATAGATGGAATTGCTGGCGCTTTTAGCACCACAAATCCTGCCTTCTCAACTGTTCTACTATGAAGCTTCCCAACGGCATCTAGCTCTCTAAGAACTGAAATACCTAGCTTATTACTCTCTGCAAGTTTCCAATCTAGCTGCATATCCAACATTGTCTCGGCCAATAACACGTCTCTCTGAGAAAGATCAACGCCACCAGCAAGATCAGACGAGTTTTCACGCTTTGCTATGTATGCCGCCATCTCCGTTGTAGCGCCACTTTCCGAAAGAGAATATACCGAGGCACCAAATACTGATCGATTATGAAAAGCGTCGGCGTGTATTGATATGAACACGTCGCCCGAAACTTTCTTTGCTAATTCAAGTCGATCCCTTAACTTGATGTAGTTATCATTGGATCTCGTTAGAACAACCTTTATACCTCCCTCGGCGCTAAGGGCAGTGGCCAGTATTTTACTAATCTCAAACACAATATCTTTCTCGTGTATACCCGTTTCGCCGACCGCCCCAGGATCTTTCCCGCCATGACCAGGATCTAAAACCACAACATAGTGCTTCTTTGCTTGTATACCATGGTCTCTACCCACTACTGAGAGAGATGGCCTCGTGTCATCGATAGATATATCGATAAATAGACGATGATAATGATTGGTTAGCGAAATCGGATCTGCTACCGTGAATTTAGCATCTCCGGATAAATCCAAAACAACACGGAAGATCCCAGGGTCCGGAATACCAAATCGAACTCTTCTAACAATCTGGGAATTCGATTTGATAGCATCTAGGGATTGACTGTGATCGAGCGTCGCTAGATCAAGAACTAGCCTTGGTGGATTTTTGAGCAAAAAAACTTCGTGGGAGACTGACTTACTTTTGTCAACAACTAGTCGTGTTTTTTTGTCGCCCTCCCATAACTGTATATCGGCAATATCGGCTGCGGATATTGCACAGATCACCAGACTGGCCAATATAGCAAGTATCGTCTGTAACGAACATTGTAACGGCTTACCGTAGGTGGCTACTGAGTGAAATATTTTTCTCAATATGAA
>MDTE01041409.1_pt1 | contig 33590 bp, 19 predicted proteins | sample 811231 | NCBI WGS metagenome assembly MDTE01 (sample SAMN05326651, study PRJNA326480) | marine metagenome | isolation source: seawater | place: Indian Ocean: Red Sea | collected 2010
CGCCGACCGTCGGCGAGACGCGCGAGACGTCGCCGCGCCGCCCCGAGCGATCGACCGCCAACGGATTCAAACCTCCGTACCGATGAAATACGAACCACACCGACGCGCGCGCGCCTCGACTCGCCTTCCCGACGTCGACGCCGCGCGCGGTCGTCGTTCGCGTCCCGTCCCCGACGCGTCCCGAACGCGTCCCGGCGCGGGAACTCGAATCGACGCATTCGACACACATCGACGCGCGCGCGTCGACGTCGACGTCGCGTCGTCGAGACGCGCGCGTAGACCGACGCGAGACGATCGTTCGGTGGATCGTCCACCGCGAGAGACGCGAGAGACAAGGGGAGACGGTGGCGAACGACGACGACGCGACGACGCGTCGTGGGGGAACGACACGCGACGACCGAACGAACGAACGCGACGACGACGCGAGGACGACGAGTCGAGACGCGAGAGAGGACGCGAACGATGGAAACGATGCGCGTCGGTCGGTGTAACGTCGTGAGGGTGCGCGAGACGACGCGATGGCGACGCGATGGCGACGATTCGCGCGCGACCGGTGGATGCGATGCGAATTGCGACGACGCGACGACTCGGACGACGCGACTGACGAGGGACGCGCGCGATCGACGGTCGCGGGTTTTTTTCTCGACGCGCGCAGAGCGGTGAGAGACGCTCTCTCGCCGAGGCGGAGGCGTTGGGGGTGCGCGTGCGGGATTGGGAGGAAAAGGAGGTGCGGGACGCGAGTCGCGCGTCCTCCGTCGAGGGACCGTATCGAAGGCGAGCGAGCGCGAGCGGGGCGTTCGGAAGTCTGACGGCGAATGCGAATGGGAGGGTTGGGGGATCGCCGGTTCGCGCGGACGCGCGTCAGAGCGTGCACAAGGTGGCTCGACAGAAGGGAGTGTCGAGCGGGCGGACGTACACGAGTAAATATCGAGGCGTGCATCAAACCTTCCCCACGGGACGGTGGGAGGCGCAGTTTCGTCGGAACGGTAAGCCCACGTCGCTCGGGTGTTTTGATCGCGAGGAAGAGGCGGCCAAGGCGTACGATCGCATGATGCTGTGGTGCGAATTACACGCCAGTCTGCTCGCGACGACGGCGTCGCCGCAAAAGCAAGGCGCCGCCGCGCTCAATTTCGACGTCTCCACGTACGCGAGCGAGTTACACACCCTCGAGCGCTTGTCTCAGGACGATTTGATGCAGGAGCTTCGTCGTCTCGGTCGCTCGCAGGCGAGCGGACAGCGAAACGTCGCGTCCATTTTCACCTAGTCGATAGAGTTGTCGCCCGCGCGCGCGCCGCGCCTTCACAAACGCTCGCCCTCGCGGCGCGATACATGGCCTCGAGCGCCGTCAGTGCGCGCACGAACGTCTCGGAACCTCGCGCGAACGATTCACCGCGCGCGCGACGTCTCTCTCACGCGCGAACGACCGCGAACGCGACGCGCGCGCGACGAGTCATCATGAGCTCGCAGGCATCCACGAGCGACGCGAAACCGCACGCGCCGTCGCTGTACGGCAAGTGCATGCAGAGCATGAACGCGGCGGGCATCGCGTTGTTTTTCAAGTCCTCCGTCACGGATCGCGCGCTGGCGATGCCGCAGGTGGCGTGCGAGAGCATCGCCTCGGTGGATTGGGCGCACTTGAAACGTTTGGGATTCGCCGGGGTCATCTTCGATAAGGATAACACGCTCACGACGCCGTACGCGTTGGAGGTGCACGAAAAGGTTCGTGACTCTCTCGAGGCGTGTAAAGAGGCGTTCGGGAGCGAGAACGTGGCGGTGTACAGTAACTCTGCCGGGTTGTTTCAATACGACCCGGACGGCGCCGAGGCGGACGCCATGGAGCGCGCGTTGGGGGTGAAATTCATTCGACACGCGACGAAAAAACCCGCTGGTGATGCGGATGACGTCGTCAAACACTTTGTCGGATGCGACTCAGCGAAAAAGCTCATCTTCGTCGGCGACAGATATCTCACCGACGTCGTCTACGGCAACAGACACGGCATGTTCACCGTCAGAGTCGAGCCCTTCACCACCAAGGGCGAATCGTTCGCCATAAAGAGCGCGCGAAAAGTCGAAGAATCCGTCGTCGGACTCTGGCGCTCGCTCGGCGTCGCGCCGAGACCGCACGAGCGTTTATTCCCCGGCGGCGTCTCGCCCGACGCCTCGAGCCGCGCGCGCTGGACCCTCATCGAGGGCGAACCCGCGCGCGAAAACCTCGACGCGTGCGTGAAAAAATGACGAATCACGCGTCTTCTCTTCTACTCTTCCCCCGTCGCCCCTCGCCTCCTCTCCCTCGACGCACGATTCGCCTCGCTTTCGCGTCGGCGCCGCCGCGCGAGACAACCTGACACTTTTCGGTGACGTCGCTCGCTCGCGCCGCACTCGCCGCCTCACCGCGCGACGAACGCGCATCGGGCGACGCACACCGCCGCCATGAGCGCTCACACGACGTTTCAGACCACCGTCGCCGCGGCGCCGCGCGCGCGCGCCTCGCGCGCCTCGCGCGGCGCCGCGCGCGCGCGCCGTCCGACCGCTCGGACCGCCGCCGTCGCCGAACGTGCGTCCCGACGCTCTCGCGCGCGAACGCGCCCTCGACCGCGCGCGCGACTCGGTGAGGGTGACGGGGGGGGAATATTTTCTCGCGAACGACGCGCGAACGGGGGCGAGGGCGCGCGCGGGCGAGCGCGTGGACCCCTCGAGTCGGCCGCCGCCGGGGACGCCCTTATCCGCTCGAATCATCGACTGACGAAGGGTGACTCGCGTTTTCTCGACGAAGCAGCGGCGGAAGGGACCGGAAACGCGGTCGCGCGCGATGAGATTCGTAACATCGCCATCATCGCGCACGTCGATCACGGGAAGACGACGCTCGTCGACTCCATGTTGGCGCAATCCAAGGTTTTCCGGGAGAATGAAAAAGTCGAGGAACGCATCATGGACTCGAACGATCTCGAACGCGAGCGTGGCATCACGATTCTGTCCAAGAACACGGCGGTGACGTACAAGGATAAGAAGATCAACATTATCGATACCCCGGGTCACGCTGATTTCGGTGGTGAGGTTGAACGCGTGTTGAATATGGTTGACGGCGTGCTTTTGCTCGTCGATAGCGTCGAAGGTCCGATGCCGCAGACGCGTTTCGTGTTGAAGAAGGCTTTGGAGATCGGTCTCAAGGTTGTCGTCGTTGTGAACAAGATCGATCGGGATGGTGCGCGTCCGGATTACGTCGTCGATAACACGTTTGATTTGTTTTGCAACCTCGGCGCGACGGATGAGCAGTGCGAATTCCCCGTCGTGTACGCCTCTGGTTTCCAGGGCATCGCCGGCATGGAACCGGATGAATTGGCCGACAACCTCGAGCCGCTCTTCGAGATGATCTGCAACGACGTTCCGGCGCCGGTCGCCGACGTCAACGCGCCGCTTCAAATGTTGGTGACAAACTTGGACTACGACGAATTCAAGGGTCGCATCGCCCTCGGTCGCGTGCGCGCCGGCACGATGACAAAGGCGAGCAACGTGAAGGTTGGCGTCCCAGGTAAAGACGCTCGCAACGGTAAGGTGTCTGAGGTGTTCATCTACAACAACTTCATCCGTTCGCCGGTCGACTCTGTCGGCGCGGGTGACATTTGCGCCATCGCCGGTCTCGACGACGTCATGATCGGCGAAACCATCATGGTGGACGGCGCCGAGCCGTTGCCGACGATCACCGTCGAAGAACCGACCGTGCGCATGTCCATGTCCGTGAACACGTCTCCGTTCGCGGGTCAAGAGGGTAAGTATGTCACCTCCCGTAACTTGAAGGCGCGCCTCGATCAAGAACTCGAGCGTAACTTGGCGCTCAAGGTTGAACCGGGCGACACTGCGGATACCTTCATCTTGTGCGGTCGCGGTGCGCTTCACATCACGATTCTCATCGAAACGATGCGTCGTGAGGGTTACGAATTCACCATCGGTCCGCCGGAAGTCATCACCAAGCAAGACGAGGAGGGACGCAAGGTTGAACCGTACGAGGAGGCGTACGTCGAAGTGCCGGAGGAATACACCGGCTCGTGCGTCGACCTGTTCGCCAACCGTAAGGGCGCCATGCTCGACCTCATGACCGACGACAAAGGCAACACGAAGATGAAGTACAAGGTTCCGACCCGCGGTTTGCTCGGTTTGCGTAACGCCATCCTCACCGCCACTCGCGGTACCGCCGTGTTGAACACCAACTTTGACGAATACGGCGCGTGGGCGGGTGATATTTCTATGCGCGACAACGGTTCCCTCGTCGCGCACGAGACCGGTCAAGTCACCTCTTACGCGCTTCAAAGCGCGCAAGACCGCGGTATCTTGATCGTGAAGCCGGGTGATGAAGTCTACGCAGGTCAAGTCGTGGGTGTCCATCAACGCTCGGGCGACTTGAAGGTGAACGTGTGCAAGAAGAAGGCGGCGACGAACGTCCGATCCAACAAGGACGCGACCGTCGTCCTCAACGAATCCAAGGATATGAGCTTGGACGACTGCGTCGAATACATCAGCCAGGATGAACTCGTTGAGGTTACCCCGCTTAACATTCGCATCACGAAGAACCCGAAAATGAAAACGCGCAACAAAAAAAATTAATTTCCCCCATTGGCATTGTGTATTCCTTCAATTTTTTAGAGTTGTACATAGAGAGGCAAACTAATTCATTCGCTAAAAAGCATCTAATTTTGTTCGAGCATCGCGTCTATCTCTTCATCGCCGTCGTCCCTGGGCCTTTCCTCTTCGGCGGGGAAGAGCTCGTCGGCGTCGCCGAAGAGTTTCGCGTACGCACGTCTCGCGGCTCGGATCGCGCCTTGGTACGTCGCGAGATCGTCCGCCCCGGGACAGAGCGCGACGTTCGAGCTCGTGCACGTCGCGTCTTCTGACGTACTCGCGTTCTGCACGTACATCGTGCCCCAGAGAATTTCGGGCTTGGCGTACTCTTCGCCGAAAATGCTCGACGCGTCCTCCGCGGCGCGACGAGTCATCGCATCCAAAGCCGCTTTCACGTCGGCGTAGGGGTCCGTCGAATCGCGTGCGACGATGTTTGAAAGGTACAGGAGATACTTCCCGTCCGGACAACAACCCGTGTGCGAACCGATTTGGAGCGCGCGAATGACGCCGGTTTGCGTCGCCGAGACGCTTCCGGGCGGGAAAACGACGAGCATCTGACCGTACTCTGGCACGAGCGGACCATCGAGCACGCACGCCGCGTGGACTAAAACGTGCGAACTTTGCTCGTTCGTCGGTTCGTGCATGACGACGTGACGGACGCGAATCTCTTGTCCACCCTTTGAGGTGACCGACGTCACCTCGTCGGCGTTAACATCGACGTCGCGCACCGCTTGGCGCAACACGTACGTCGCGCCCTTCACAGCGCCCACGCGACAAAACGCCTGCGGAATGTCTCCCGAACCGTACACCGGGATCAAACACGCGCCCGTCTGTGGGCCGTACTTGGCCACGCTCAAAATGTACACCTTTAAATCTTCGAGCGCGTCAACGGCGGAACAATCGGCGCGCGTCTGCAACGCGAGCGCGTACGTGACGGCCGCACGAAGTTTCGGAGTCAGCCCTTGCCTCGTCAAGAACGCATCCATCGTCTCACCGTCTCGCACTTCTAAATCATCGCCTCCCGACCCGTCTTCGGCGGCGGCTTCGCCTCCCCACTCGCTCCCCGGCGCCCCGACCGCGACGTTCGTCTCCTCCCCGCTCTTCCCACTCCTACGTCGCGACGTCTCGTCGCGCATCGCCACGTTGTGCACAATCTTTAAAAAACGCATCAACGCCCGCTTCTCCGCCCCCGTCAACGTTTTATCCTTGAAGACGTCGTTTCGATTACTCGCCACCGCGCGCGCGACGCCGTCGTCGTACACGAACGTGCGCTCGACCGGTTTAAACTCCAAATACTTGTGCGCCCCAGAGCGTACGAGCGCTTCGCAGAACGCATCCGCGCCGAGTACGAGTTTCGGGGCGCCGAGATCGATCGAATATCCTCTCGTCGGCGACGACGTCGCGCGGGACGTCTCCGTTTGTAACCGTCGACACGCCTCCTCGTCCACCTCTCCCGTCTCCTCGCGCACGCTCGCGCCGAACGGCGCGTGAAATGATCGCACGTCGCCCGCGTCGCTCACGAACAGCCCCTCGCGCGCCGTCGTCGCTCTGAACGCGCCGAACGCACCGCCATAAGATGCGCGCGAATCCAGATGCACCACGCGCGCGCCGCGTCGCGCGCAGGCCGCGGAGAGGATGGACTCGACGAGACTGGTCCCGAGAATCAACACGTCGCACTCGCTCGGGAGGTCGAACTCGTCGTCGTCGTCCGGCGACGTCATGGGTGAGGGGCGGGACGCGGTGTGGCGTCGCTACGGCAAAAATCGCCGCGTTTTACAACTCGCACGCTCTCTATGACTAATCAGCGCTTGGCGGACGGTTTGCCCTTGTCGGCGAATTTACCCTTGCCTTTCTCGAGGAGCGGATCGAAGACGACGTAATCGTCGACGTCGGCGACGTACGCGCCCTGGTCGTTTCTCTTCGATTCCGGGACAAAGTCCAATTTGTGCGCCTTCCAATCGCTCGCGTCGTCCTCGTCCTCGTCGTCCTCCATGTAGTATAAACCCTGAGGGACGAATCTCGAGACGCCAGCGCGACCGGTTTCCTCGTTGTTGTTCTCGTCGTCGTCTCGATCGGGTTTGGGGTCGGATTTCGGCGCCGTGGGTTGTTTGGACGAAAAGGCTGCCAAACGCGCGAGCGTGTCCTTTTCGCGATCGTGCACGCGAGAGCGTCTCGCTTTGGCCTCCACGCGCTTCACCTCTTCGTTCGTCATGAGGGCGGCGTCCGCATCTTGAACAGCGCACTTGCCGAGGCCAAGTTTTTTCAATTTCGTCGCACGGCGGTGCGCGCGCTCGGCTTCTCGCGCTTCTTTTTCAGCCTTGCGTTTCGCCTTCATCTCGCGCTTGTCGAGTTTAGACGCCAACGCGTCGGATTGCTTGCGAATATCTTCTTCGATCTCTTTCAAACCACCGTCGACGTCGCCCAACTCGCGTCGCTTGCGAAGCATTTTGTCGCGCATCTGATCCTGGAACGCGGCAGCATCGTCCGCGCCCGCGTCGTCGTCCCATCCACTCTTCCCGCGACCCTTCCCTTCGTCCGCGTCGTCATCGCTAACGTCCGCGCCCATGTCTTGCATGCGCTCCTTCACGCGCGCCTTCTTCTCCTTCGCCATGGCCTTTTCGCGAGCCGTCTGTTCGAGCGTCGCGCGCGTCTCCTCCGCGTCGGCGCTCACGAGCGTCGCGTCTCCACCGACATCGTGCGACGATTTAATCCCCTTGATTCCCACTTCATCCAACGTCGCATCTTCCTCCGCCGCTTCCTCGCCGAACGATAACAGATTGAGCTTCTTTTTCGCCTTTTTCTTCTTTCTAAAATCCTCCACCACTTCCTCCTCCTCGACGTTGGTCGGCTTTCTCGGCTCGATATCCGGAAACGGGTTCGCTAACACCTCCGTCTTCACGATCTTCGGCGCCGGCGCCACCGGTCGATCTTTTTCCGTCTCCACGTTTCCGATCTGTATCGCGTTATACATCGTCGCCCCGACGATTTTACCGAAAATCGTGTGCTTTCGATTGAGCCACTCGCATTCGCCGAGCGTCACGAACCATTGACTCCCGTTGCTATCCTTACGACCCTCGTTCGCCATCGCCACTCGCCCGCGCGTGTTAAACCTCAAACGAGAGTGAAATTCATCCTTGAACGGTCGCCCGCCGTCGAACACGCTCGAACCACCGCGTCCCGTGTTCGTCGGGTCGCCCGTCTGCGCCATGAAGTTGCTCACGCACCGCGTAAACTCATTCTCATCGAAATACCTGCGACGAAGACGCGATCGGTCAGTCTCAGAGCGTACAACGCGTTCGCGTTCGTCATCACGCACCCTTCGAGACACAATTGCACGAAATTTCGACACGCCAACGGCGCCTCTCTGGAGAAGAGCTCAATCTCCAGTTCACCCAGCGTCGTGTACACGACCACTTTACCCTCCGTCGGGGGTTCGAGCGCGTACACGGACGACATGACGACGTCCTTAAAGTCCTCGACTTTTACTCCTCCCCGTCGCTCGACCGATTCGAGCGCGCGCGTCGCCGAAAAGTGCGGGGCCCGTTTCTTCGACCGGGACCACCCGTCGGAGCGCCGCCGCAGACCTCGCCGCGAAGGTTCTCGTCCACCGTCGACATGGTGACCCGAGACCGCGCGGTGGACGTCGCCGGACGAAGCGAGGCCGAGCGAAGGGTGAGCGCGATCGCCGAGATCGTCGCCGCGCTCGTCTCGCGCGGGGACGAGGAAGGATACGGTCTGAACCTCAATGCGCTGAAAAACGCCACGGCGAGAAAATACAAGCTGAGCAAGGCGCCGAAACTCACCGAGCTGATCGCGGCGGTGCCGGTGGAGCATCGCGATCAGTTGATGCCGAAATTGAGGGCAAAACCGGTGCGAACGGCGAGCGGGGTGGCGGTGGTGGCGGTGATGAGTAAACCGCACCGTTGTCCGCACATCGCGACGACGGGCAACGTGTGCGTGTATTGCCCGGGCGGGCCGGACAGTGATTTCGAGTACAGCACGCAGTCGTACACGGGGTACGAGCCGACGTCCATGCGGGCGATTCGAGCGAGGTACGATCCGTACGCGCAGAGTCGAGGACGTGTGGACCAGTTGCGGCGGCTGGGACACGCCGTCGATAAAGTGGAATTCGTGCTCATGGGAGGGACATTCATGTCGCTGCCAATCGATTATAGGGATTATTTCATTAGAAATTTGCACGATTCGTTGAGCGGAGCGAGCAGCTCGTGCGTGACGGAGGCGGTGCGAGCGTCAGAACAGAGTCGGACCAAGTGCGTGGGGTTGACAATCGAGACGCGTCCCGATTACTGTCAATCGCCGCATTTGCGCCAGATGCTCTCCTACGGGTGCACGCGCTTGGAGATTGGGTTACAGAGCATCTACGAAGACGTCGCGCGCGACACCAATCGCGGGCACACGGTGGCGGCGGTTCAAAAGTGTTTCGAGCTGGCCAAGGACGCTGGTTTCAAGGTCATCGCGCACATGATGCCCGATTTACCGAACGTCGGGATGGAGCGCGATTTAGAATCGTTTAGAGAGTTTTTCGAGTCGCCCGACTTTCGCACGGACGGCTTGAAGCTCTACCCCACGCTCGTCATTCGCGGCACGGGTTTGTACGAGCTCTGGCGCACGGGCAAGTATCGAAACTATCACCCGGAGCGACTGGTTGATTTAGTCGCGCGAGTCCTCGCCCTCGTGCCGCCTTGGGTGCGCGTGTATCGCGTCCAGCGCGACATTCCCATGCCTCTCGTCACCGCGGGCGTCGAGAAGGGTAACCTCCGCGAGCTTGCCATGGCGCGCATGGCAGACTTGGGCTTGCGGTGTCGAGACGTTCGCACGCGCGAAGTCGGTTTACAAGACATTCACAACCGCGTCGCACCGACGCACGTCGAGCTCGTTCGACGCGATTACGTCGCGAACGGTGGTTGGGAGACGTTTTTATCCTACGAAGATCCGCGTCAGGACATTTTAGTCGGTCTCCTGCGTCTTCGCAAGTGCGGCAGAACCGCCGCCAAGACGTCGCCGGCGCTCAAAGGCAAATGCTCCATGGTTCGCGAATTACACGTCTACGGCACCGCCGTCGCCGTGCACTCTCGTGATAAGGGTAGATTCCAACACCGAGGCTACGGCACCCTTCTCATGCGCGAGGCTGAGCGCATCGCTCGCGAAGAGCATGGTTCTCGCAAGCTCGCCGTCATCTCGGGCGTCGGCACACGACACTACTACCGCAAGCTCGGCTTCGAATTAGAGGAGACATACATGGTAAAAACGTTAGAGTAGAGCGATTCGCCGCTAGAAATTGTAGATAGAAGACACCTAGCCAAAACGAACCGACGCGCCCATTTTCGTGGATTACGCTCTAGATCTCCCCACACCGCTGCGCGCGGCGCACTCGTACACCGAGCGCCCACGACCGCGACTCACGCTCACTATGAGCATCAACATCGACATGAGCTTCCTGGATGCCCCCGCGCGCGGCGGCGCGGCGTCCAGACACCTCGAAGAGACGTGCGTGTTGCGATCCAATCTCATCGAGATCGACGACTGACGACGCGCTCTCCTTCGCGCGCAGGCTCGAAAACATCCAAGGAACGATGCATGAGTGTGACTTCAAGGCACCCGCGGTAGAAAACGTGCGTGACGACGCCTCGACGCGCGCGCGGACGATGCGAACACGCGAGTCGGGACAACGGTTTTTATACTAGGTCAACGAGCGCGAGAGAGAGACTGACCGAAGAGCGCGCGTTGCGCGTGTCGACGCGCAGTTTGATGAGTTTCAACGCGAGGTGATGAATTACGTGAAACCGAACCACGGAACGACGACGTTGGGGTTCATCTTTGAACACGGCATCGTCATCGCCGTCGACTCGCGCGCGTCGCAGGGACCGTACGTGTCCTCGCAGACGGTGAAAAAGGTGATTGAAATCAATCCGTTTTTGCTCGGTACCATGGCTGGCGGCGCCGCAGATTGTCAGTTTTGGCAGCGCAATCTCGGAATTCAGTGTCGGTTGCACGAACTGGAGAATGGAAAGAGAATCACCGTGCGCGCGGCGTCGAAGCTATTGGCCAACACGTTGTACAGTTACAAAGGGCGAGGACTCTCCATGGGTACCATGGTCGCGGGGTGGGATCTGAACGGTCCGGGTCTGTATTACGTCGACAGCGAGGGCACGCGATTGAAGGGGCAGCGATTCAGCGTCGGCTCCGGGTCGTTGTTCGCGTACGGGGTGTTGGATCAAGGGTACAAGTGGGATTTGAGCGTGAAGGAGGCGTGCGAACTCGGACGACGCGCGATTTACCACGCGACGTATCGCGACGCGTTTTCGGGAGGTACGGTGAGCGTATATCACGTCGGGGAGAACGGGTGGACGAAGGTGACCGGTGATGACGTCGGAGAACTTCATTTTCATTACTATCCCTCGACGCCGATCGACGACATCGACTCGCTCGGCGGACTCGGGAAGAAGGAGGCGGAGGAACGCGAAGCCGCCATGGAGACGTGATTTAGCACACATGTACTTTTAATTGATGATCTGAACTAATCCGGATTACAAATCTTCTATAATTAGGCGTCGCTACATTTCCTCGTCTTCATCTGCGGCGAATAAACCTTTGAAGAGCGGCGACTTGATGGGAGACGCGGCGGGCGTTCTCGGCGTCCTCGACGTCGACGTTCGAGGCGATGCGCGCGGCGACGAACGCGGCGAACGAACCGCCGTGATCGGTGTCGGCGCCGGACGCGTCAGAGGCGTGAAACTTCCCGGCGTGAGGAAGAAACTTTTACTCGCGCTACCAGGAGACGCACTCGGCGAAGAGGACGGCATGGGAGATCCCGAGACGGACGTCTCGAGCGATCGCAGACGATGCGACAGCGAGCTCACCTGAGATTTACTCGCAGACATGGCGTCGTCTTGCAATTTTGTCAGCTCCTGGTACCGTCCGATCTGTTCGCGCAGTTCCTCAACCTCTTCGTTGGCTAACTTCTTCGATTCGAGCGCCTCGGCCAATTCGCGCTTGAGCGCGTCCACGCGTCCCTCGTGTTCGCTCGTCGCACGGTGCGCCGACATCTCCATCCCGCGTCGCAACGCGTCGATCTCTAATTGTGCCGTCTGTTCGGCACTCTTCACCGCCGCCGACGTCTCCGCTTTAGCGTCATCGAGCTCTCGCTCGAGTCGTTCGAGCCTCTGCGCGAGAGTCGCCGAATGACTCTGCAGACGACGCGTCTCCTCGTCTTCGTCGTCGCTTGAGCTCTTGCGCTTGTTGAGCAACGTCCCCAAATCGCGTACATTAGCTTCAGACTCGTCTAACCGCGATTGTAATCGCCGGTGCGCGTCCTCGGACGTCGCGCGTTCCGCCTTGAGCGCGGCGACGCGCTCGTTGGCGACGCTGAGCGCCTCCTCCATCGCGTCTCGCTCCCTCTCCATCGACTCGAGTCGCTCTTGCGTCTCGCGTGCCGTCAACTCAGCGATCGCCTTGGCTTTCTCCGCCTCGATCGTGCGCTGCGTGGAGGAACGAATGGACATCTCGGACGCGCTCGCGGCGGAGTCGCGCTCCGCTGCCAACGCCGCCGCCAATTCCGCCTCGTGACTTTGTTTCAAATCTTCAATGTCTCGCTCGAGTCTTTTCACCTCGCGGAGCAACTCGGCGACGCGATCGACGCTCGACGCGCGCAGACGGGCCTCGTAGTGTCGCTGCACCGTCTCGATCACCTCTCTCGCGTCGCGCATCGTTGCCGACGCGACTGCTTGGATTTCGTCGGCGACGGTTCTCTTCGTCGCCGCCGTGCACTCCTTGGCGCGTTGAATCTCAGACGTGAGATGCGTGACTCGTCCGCGCAAAATCATGATGTTGCGCTTGTGACCACCGACGTCGCCCAAGACTTCCTCCAGCGACGACACTTTGAGGGCGAGATCTGCGTTTTCCGACTCGAGTCGCCGCGTTCGGCTTCGCGCGTCGTCGAGCTCGACGCGCGTCGTTCGCAAATCTCGTCTCGCGTCCGCCAATTCGCCGTCTCGAGCGTGAATGACGTCGCGCGCGCTCGTAAGTTCAGCTTTATACGATTCAAACTGTCCCACAGCGTCGTCCATCTCTCGCTTCGCTGTCTCGGCGGAGCGCGTCGCAGCCGAACGCTCTCGCCGCGCCTCGGCGACTTCGTCCTCCAATTGTTGCATTTTCGCTCGAAGCGCGTTCGCCTCTCGCGTCGCTCGCACTTCGGTCGACGATGCCAACGCCCCAAATCGTCCTACGGCGTCTCGCGCGCGCGAGGCCGCCTCACGCTCGGCTTCGCCCATGCGTCTCTCGCAGTGCGCCACGCGCTCGGCGACGCGATCCTCCACACGCGCCGCCGCCTCTTCCGCGTCTCTCATGCGTGCCTCGGCCGCTCGGCGCATCGCGTCGATCTCCGTCACCTGTGTCGCACGCCACGTCTCGTTGGCGCGTCGCAACTCATCGAGACGCGTCTCGCTCACGCTTCGTTCCTCATCCAACCGTTTCGAGAGTTCGTCCACGCGCCGACTCGCCGCGCGTTCGCGAGACGTCGACGCCTCCAACGACGCCCGCGCGTCGTCGCGCTGACGCAACACGACGTTCGCGTGCGCGCCGAGCTCTTCATATTTCGATTTTGTCTCCCCGTGCGCCCTGCGTTCGCGCTCCAACGCGCTCACGACGACGTCAAAGTGTTCTCGGCTCGCCGCCAATTTCGAGCTCGCGCCTCGAAACGCCTCGCGTCTCGCCTCCCTCGCCGACCGCGCGCCGGCGCCGCCACCGCGTCGCGCCTCACCGCCCGCACCGCCTTTCTTCCTCGCCATGGGATGTCCCGGACGCAGATTCCCGCGCAATTCATCCATTAACGCGTCGTCGCTCGTCTCCGCCGCCGCGTCGCCGAACCGCGCGCTCAAATCTTCCCCCACTTCCTTCCCCTCCATCGTCGTCCACCGACGTCCCGACGCGTCGACGTCATCCATCGTCCCGTTCGCGTCCTCCGCCTCGTCTCTCGCCACCTCGCGCGCCATGCGCGCGGCGAATCCTCGCGCGCGACGAATGTACGCGCTCGACGGTTCGTCCCGCGCCGGCGACCCCCACGTCGGCACCGCGCTCGCGATGTCCTCCTCGCTCTCGCTCGACGCGGACTCGACGCCGCGAAGGGCTTTATCGATCAAATCTTTGACGCTCGACATGACGCGCGCGCGCGTCGCGACGGGGACGCGTCGAGATGATTCAAATTCGAGACTCCAGAAACCGTAATCTTTTCTCGCGCGCGCGTCCGTCGAGACGCGCGAGACGGTCGCGCGACGACGCGCGGCGGCGCGTGACGACGCGCGTTCGACGAGACGCGTCCGACGAGACGCGTCCGACGACGGCGTTGACGGCGTGTGACGCGCGAATGTGATTTTTCGGGACATTTTTTTGACTTTTTCGGGACGCGAACGCGCGAATACGCGTATTCGCATTTGGAATCGCGCGCGACGACGGCCGTCGACTACGACGACTAGTGTACGATTACAAACGATGACTAACGCACCTCCCCGCGGGCGATTTTACCCGCGCGCTCGCGTTCGTCGATCATGACCTCGCGCAGTTTTCGATACGCCTCGGTCGGCGACGTCCCCTTGGCCAACAACGTCCTCGACGTTTGTTTATGCCCGCGCATGAGCGACATCTGCGCCAGACGCAATCCCAACACGCGACCTAAAAATTCCACCAACGCGCCGTCGCACGCGTGCGCCGGACCGACGACGTCGACGTCGACGCGAGACGCGGATATCGTACGAATCGCGTGCGTCTCGCGCCGCTGCCGAACCTCCAGGTCGATCTGCGTCGCCCCGCCCGCACCGCCGACGATGCACGGCGGCGGCGGCGCGTCCTCTCTCACATCTGCCCCTCCCGCACCGTGATCTCGCTCGTAATCGAACGCGCTCAGGGCGTTCGGATGAATGTACAACGTCTCGCCCGCGCGCTCGCCGCCGCCGCTCGCGTCCCGGTACCCCACGGGAACGTCCCCGAGCGTCACCCGTCGTCTCTTCTCGTACGTGCCGTCTTTCCCGCGAACGGCGATCGTCGTCGCGGACGTCTCCGCGAGCACGCGCGTGGGATGCGCGCGGAGATCGAGCATGAGCGCGCCGTCCGTGCGACGTCGAGGGAGCGCGCTAATGTCGGCGGTGGTGGTGAGGACGTGTTCGCCCGAGAATTTACAGTAATACGCCGTGTACCGCGCGCGTTTGGCGTCGGATTCGTTCTCGGCGTCTTCGCTCGTGAAGACGTGCGCGCTCGCGCGCTTTTTGCCCGCCATGTCGACGCGAGTCGGAGGGTGAGGGAACGGGCTCGAAACGAGCTCGGGAGCGCGCGCGCGAGCTCGAGGGAAAGGGTCTCGTTACAACGCGTCGAGGGCGCGCGCGGTGAGGGTCTGTGGATCGTCTGTCATTCGTCGTCTTTGGCGACGCGCACGCGGGCGAGGGCGTCGTCGACGCGACGTCGACGTTTCTCGTACCTCGCGCGACCGGCTTCGCCGGCGGCGCGCGTGGCGGCGAGACGCGCCCACGCGGCGGCGGCGAGACGCCGCGCGAGGCGGTCGCCAGGTCGACGATCGCGCGTCTGTTTCGTGATTCGGAGACCGTGAATGGGTGAATCGTCGACGGTGACGGCGACGTCGTCGTTGAGGACGAGTCGGGTGAGGGGCGCGAGGGAGGCGTCTCGGCGCGCGCGAGACGGAGACGCGGCGGGAACGACGTTGAGGTTTTCCACCGCTCGCGCGTCGTCGTCTCCGTCGTCGTCGTCGTCGTCGTCCGCGGTGCCGATGGGTGTTCGAGTCACCCTCGTCTTGATGACCTCTCGCATCGCGTTCGAGAGGCTGGACGCCGCCGGACGCGCGGGCGCGCGGCTCGCCGCGGCGGCTCGCGCGCCGGCGTGCGTCTCGGCGTCGAGGAGACGCAATTCGAGTCTCGGTCCGTACGCGCGCGTGTGTTTGCACGATAACTGCACCCATACTTTATCGAGGAGTGCGTACGAGCGCACGACGCGGTCGTCGTCGACGCGTACGATATCGAGCCGATCCTCGTCGGGCGACGTCGAGCGTCTCGCCGCGAAACCGTCGACGCCGACGCTCCGTTTCGCGCGAATCCAATTCGACGACGAAGGGTCCGGTTCAAACTCGCTCTCGGTGAGCTCTTTGATCGCGCATCCATTATCTTCGTCCACGAGACGCACGGGCGCTTTGATGTGGAACGACGGTAGAAACACCATGACGCCGTCGTCTCTGATTTCGTGCACCACCGCCGCCTCGACGGCGGGCTTTTCACGCAAGAGCCACAAGAGGTAAATCTCTCCGCATCGAGACTGCGCGAGTTTTGACGCTCGATTACGTTCGTTGAGGTGCGTCGCGAGCGACTCGAGGAGTTCCGGTGACATCGATTTGAACCCTCGCGACGACGCGGCGTCGCCGGCGGCCTCGGCGGCTTCGATCAACTGACGATGCACGACGACGTCCGCGTACCGACGAATGGGCGACGTAAAGTGCGTGTAGTACGTCAACGCGAGTCCATAGTGTCCGAATCCACCGTCCGTATCGGAGACGGATCCGGAACTCACGTATTGCGCCTCGGACATGGCTCGCGTGGCGAGTCCGCGAAAGAGCGTCGTCACTTCCGCGTCCGAGCTCACGGCGATTCTCGCCAACGACGCGCTCAGCGCTTCGCCGCTCGAACAGTCGAGTTCGACGCCTTTCGCCGCGGCGAGTTTCGTGAGTTCGGCGAAACCTCCCTCGCGAGGCGGTGCGTGACGACGAAGGAGCGCGTTGGACGGGAACGCTCGATGCGTCACTCGCGCCGCCGCGCTGTTCGCCAAAATCATCAACTCAGCCACCACTCGCATCATCGGCACCTCCGCTTTTTTGATCACCTCGGTGGGCGATTTCGTCCGCGCGTCCGTCTCGAATCTCAATTCCGCGCTCTCGAGTTCCACGGCGCCGTGCTCGAGTCTGACGGCGTTGGCCTTGTTCGCGAACGCCACCAGCGTTTGTAAATCTTTTCGAACGACTTCGATGTCGCGCGCGTCTGGAAACGCGTTCGCGGCGGCGCCGTCTTCGAGAGGGAGAGGTTTTTCGTCGTGAATCGCTTGCGCCTGGTAATACGTCATCTGATGGCGCGAATGAATCACAGATCGTCCGAACCACACGTCGACGACGTCCATCTTCTCGTCGAGGCGCCACACGCAACTCACCGCCAGGCGGTCTCGACGCTGTAAGAGCGAGGCTAAGTTTTCGCTCAGTAAGCTCGGGAGCATATCCAATCGTCGATCGACCAAGTACACGGTGGTGCCTCGAAGACGCGCCTCGTAATCGAGAAGCGTCCCCGGACGCACAAAGTACGACACGTCGGCAATGTGGACGCCAACCTCCACGACGGCGCCGTCGCTCCCCCTCTCGTCGAGAAAGTGCACGCTGAGCGCGTCATCGACGTCCGTGCATCCGGGAGGATCGATCGAACACGCCCTGTGGTGTCGTAAATCTCGTCGTCTCGTCAACTCGTCCGGCGGGACGACCCAGTTTTCGCCCTCGCGCGGAAGCTCGGCGAGCGATTGCGCGCCGAAAGCATCGGCGGGGATATCGTATCGCGCCAAGAGCGCCGCCATCTCGCAATCCACGTCGCCGACGGCGCCCAGCACCTTGATCAGGTGACCGCACGGGTAGCGTTGATTCGTCTGCCATCGGTCCACGCGCACGACGAATCGCGCGCCGACTAATTCGTGCGCGCGACGCGTCAGCAGCTTCACTTTGACCATTTTCCCATCCATCGGCGCGCACAGCGCACCGTTTCGCGTCGCGTGCGGATTGCGCGCGATCTCTTCCTCGTCCGCCGCGTCTAAACACGCGACGATATCTCGCGTCGCGCGTTGTAAAATGCCTACAATTTTCCCCGTGCGCGTCCTCGGCGTCAATTCCGACGTCGACACGTCCCCTTCGCGCACGTTACGCTCCTCCTCCATCACGGTGTTTATCTTTGGCGCGCACCACTCGTCTTCGGGTAAGATTTGCACCGCGACGACGTCCCCGTGCATCGCTCTGTTCATCGCGCGTTTCGACGACACGAAGACGTCGCCGACGTACCCCTCGCACGTCGTCCCCAACGCCTTCACTCGCAACGTGCCTCGCGTCAGCGAACCGTCGCCCACGCCCGCCAACAAATCGCTCTCGCTCAAATGCGGCTCGTACGCCGCGCCCGACGTCGACGGCGCGCGCGCCTCCTCGACGACGGCGCGCGCCGCCTCGAACGCCCGCCGCGCCGCCGCGTCCTCCTCGTCCGCACAAAACCGTTCCACGAACGCGTCCACGCTCACGACCACCACGCCTCGAGGCGTATTGTCGCGCATCGACGCCGCCTGGTCGTCAGAGACGACGACGATGGGAAACTTTCCCTCGACTTTACTCGCGTAATACGCCGCCGCCGCCGTCTCTCGGGACGCGCCCGCGCCGAGCTCGCGCGCCCATCTCGCCATCTCCGCGCAGTGCTCGTCGTCAAACGCGAAGAGACGTCGTCGCCGATCGTCGAACGCGCGCTGCATCGTCCCTCGCCACCGCGCGCGGGCCCCGGACGTCGACGCGCGTCTCTTCCCCAACCGCCGCGTCGTCGAGCGCAGCGCGATGACATCATTGACGTGCCCCGACGCGAAAACTTCGCCGTAGAGCTCCCACGCGCGCGCGTCCGGAATGACGTACATCTTGGCGCCGTCCTCGGCGCGCGCGAGGGCGTTGGCGCGACCGCATCGCGCGTTGAGCTCGCGATGGGCGTCGCACTCGGCGCTTCCGCACGCGACGTCCGAGCGGGCGTAGGATTCGCGCGAGGCGACGCCGCGCGCTCGGCGCGCGGGAGGTGCGTCCGACGGCGTCATGACGCGCGTCGGCGCCGCGCGCGCGGGGCGGCGCGCCGCGTGCGCGACGGTGTGTGTCGGCGCTCGCGCGAGACGACGGCGAGCGCTCGAACGAACGACGCGATTCGATCGTTCGACGCCGCGCGAACGATGGAATGGGAACGGAGCGTCATCGTCGCGCGTTCGTTTTTTTGTGCGTGAGACTACATACTGTACACTACGGGCGCGTGCGTTCTTCCGCGACGACGGTTCGTTTCGTTTCGCTACGTCCCGCCGTACGCGCACGCCGACAGCGCTCTATTCAATCGATTCACCCCGTTCGCGATCACCTCCGGCACCAACCCGCTCGAACCTCGAGTCCACGCGTCGACCGCACCGCTCGGATTCATCGACACGACGGTGTATCCCCACGTCGTGACCGCCTCGCGTCGTCGTCGATCGACGACGACGACGCGCGGCAGCGTCGACACTTGAAATCCCCGCAACGCCGCGTTCGTCGCGTCCACCCGTCGCGCCCGCGCCTCGCTTCCCTCATCACCCATCGCGGGACGCAAAAAACTCGATCCGTGCGCGCCGAGACACGCGTACGAATTCGACGCGTCGCAGCTCACCGCCGCGACGTCGACCCGCGCCGACTCGGCGTCCGCGAACGCGCGCAGCGTCGGCGCGAATCGCCGACACGCCCCGCACCCGTCTCGAACGAACACCACCAGCGTGAAATCTTTCGTCGGCGTCGCCGGCGATCCATCCGCGGTGACGAGGGATAACGATTCGATCGAGGCGACGCCGTCGTCCCGATGACCGCGATGATGATGACGATGACCATCACCGTGCGCCGCGCAACACGCGCCCGCGGGCGCGCTCGGCGGCGCCCCCGTCCCCCCGCACGTCGCGCACGCGTTGAAACCATCCGCCGCCGCGCGCACTCCCGTGCCCGCACACGCACCGCACGGCGTCGTCATCGAATGCGATGAATGAATTGAAAAATCAATCGATTAATCGATCGATCGATCGCGCGCCAACCACCCCTCGAGTCCCTCGAACCGAACCACCGCACGAATCCCGCGTCGACGAACGTCTCTCTCCCCGCTCGCGCGTCCGCTCGCGCCTCGCGCGAATCAATGAAGACGAATGAATGAATGCACGAAACCATTTTTTCATCACACCGCGACGCGAGCGACCCCACCCCACCCCCCCCGCGCACCCGACCCCCGTCGAGCCCGCGACCATGGAGGTGGCGGACGTCGTCGCGAAACCGATGCGAGACTTCGCCAAGGACTCGGTGCGTCTGGTGAAGAAGTGCACGAAACCGGACGCGAGAGAGTTTTGGAAGATCGCCTCGCGCACCGCCACCGGGTTCGTCGTCATGGGTTTCGTCGGGTTCTTCGTCAAGCTCATCTTCGTGCCCATCAATCAGATCATCCTCAGTTCGTGATCGGGGAGAGAGAGGGGAGAGAGGCGCGACGAGACGACGCGGCGCGCGCGCGATGATGATGATGATGATGATGAGATGAATGATGCGATGCGATTATGAATGGATAGACGAGACGCGCGCGCGATGTAACGAGAGAGACGACGACACCGATCGACCGACCCACCGACCCACCGACTCGACCGACGGACGGATTCGATCGACGCGCGCGTCCGCGACGCGACGCGACGCCGATCGACCGCGTCCCCTCGTGCGCCGTGCACACACCATAAACAAACCATACATACTCTATATCGAACCTTCACTATGAAGTCTCGTGGATCCTTGAGTCGTGATCGGTCACTCGGAGAGGGTCCACCGCGCGCGCGCGGTAACACCATTCATGTGAATGATCGAAAGATGGATGCGCGCGAGTGAGGGGCTTGACACGCGCGCGCGCGACCGCGCGGTGACGTTGGACGCTCGAACGTTCGCGTCGACGATCGGGGACGTCGTCGTCGACGGTGGAGCGTCGTCGCGCGCGGGAACGAGGACGCGAGAGACCCATTCCATTCATCGAAGTGGTGTGGTGTTTGTGTAGTAACACCTCGGGTCGTCATGGCGCGGAAAAGCGGGGACGCGGAGCGCGCGCCGTTGCTCGCGACGACCGAGCGCGTGGATTGTGAGCTCGGGAATGGAACGGTCGATCGCGAGGAGGAGGGTGCGCGACGCGAGCGTGGACGCGGGCGATGGGTGACGAAAGGACGCGCGGCGTGGGTCTTGGGCGGATGCGCCGTCGTCGCCGGCGCGGCGGCGTGCGCGCTCGGGACGCGGGCGAATGGGGGGTCGTTGATGACGTGGAAGAGTGCGTTGGGTACGAAGAGGGAGAATGCAGCGGCGCGTCGTCGCGCGCGCGCGGTGCGGTCGAGGAGAGAGGCGGCGAGGGAGCGACGCGCCGAGGAGCGACGAGCGCTCGAAGATCACGCGAATGACGTCTTGCGAGAGATCGCGCGCGAAGCCTCGCCCGAGGACGCGCGACGGATGGTGGAGGAGGCGATCAGACGGGTGGAGATTACGAAAAAATCCGAGGCGTTCGCGCACGCGTACGACATGGCGCGGTTAGGGGATGAGGAGTTGGTGGATGACTTGGAGGTTGACCCGCACACCATCATGGATCCGAAGGAGTTCGCCAAGCTCACCGTGGATGAGAAGAACGCGCTTCGACGACGCATGCGCACGGCGCTTCGAAAGGTTCGAGAGGAATTGAAGACGAACGCACCGTTGAGTGCGCGGGCGAAGGGACAGGCGGCGGCGAGGCGACCGGGTGCGAACGTCGCCGCGGCGAACGCCTCGGCGGCGAAGAGGAGACGCGACGCCGCCGACGCCAACGTTCGAGCCAAGGGTGAAGAGAAACGGAAAGAGATCTCAAACGATGCCGAAAAGTTGATTCAAGAGATTCGTGAGGGCGTGGAGAAGACGTCCTCGGCGCTTCGTGAGGCGGCCAAAGAGGAGGGAACGAAGGAGGCGGCGGACAAGGCGGAGAAGGACATCGCGCAACTCGTGCACGCGACGAATGAACGCATCGAACTCATTCAAAAGAAGACTGAGAAACGATTGTCGCTCATCAGCGCGGTAACGGAGAGGCATTTGTCCGGACGCACATCCAGAACGAAGACTTTGACGAACGCCGTAACGAAGAGCAAGCCGACTGTCGCCGCCGACGCGGATTCCGCCGAGGAGCGCCAAGCTGCGCGCGCGGAAATTCGAGAGAGATTGCAGGCGGGAAAACTCAAGGAACGCGAACATGAGCAAGCAAAGAAGTCACACGATCATGGTCAACGTCGAGATGAGGACGATCACGCCGACGTCGGCGGTCGCGAGAGCGACGTCGCCGACGAAGATTCCGCCGCCGCGCGCCAACGCGAGCGAGAGGAAATTCGCGACAAGGAGCGCGCGCACAAGGAGATGCTCAAGGAACGCGCAGAATCCCTCGTCAAGTCTCGTGAGATGCGCCAAGAGGCACGCAAACGCGACGACGGCGAACGCGCTAACGTGGGCCAATCGGGACACGATGAGAAGCGTAAAGCGTCCGAAGACGCCGCCGCCGAGCGCCAACGCGCTCGCGATGAAATTCGCGAAAAGGAGCAAGCCAAGGAGGAGGCCAAGGAAGAGATGCTTCGAAAGCGCGTAAAGGCGAGAGAGGAAGAGCGGCAGACGCGACGCGACAAAGTCGAGAAAGAAGCGCGTCGCGACGAAGACGAAGACGAAGACGACGAAGAAGCGCGTCGCGACGAAGATGAAGACGACGACGACGACAAAGAGGTGGTGGTTCGCTCGAACACTCCCAAGAGAAGACACGCGTTCGCGCCGCGGCGAAGGTTTCCGCGTTCTCGAACTGCCTTGATGGGTGAGGAGGAACAAGAATACGACGAGCATCACGATCGACGCGTCGCTGCGCTGAGCGAACAGGACGCCAGGGACATCGAGCGCGAAGCAAAGAAAGAGGAGCAACGACAAAAGCAGGAAATCGCAGAGGAATCCGCCATGGCGATGGAGCTCAAGATTAAAAACCGTCGCGAACAGCGGAAGATCGATCGACAGGAGAAGGAGGAACTGGAAGCCAAACGTTTGAAGGAGCAGCGCAAGAAGGAGGAGCTGCAGCGCGACGAGACCATCACGCGTCTTCAGGAAGCCATCGCCGAAGAAAAGACCAAACACGTCAAGACGAAGAATTTCATCGGCACCATCGATGACAAGCTTCGACGGTTCGAAGATATGAACGATCAGTTTCAACAGACTTTGGATACATTGGAGACGCAGATGAAAAACATCTCCGTCGAGCAAAGTCGGATGCAGAGTGAACTCGACAAGGATGATGAGAGCGACAGGTCCAAGTTCAATTTGCTTCAGGAACGCGTCGAGGAGCTCTACGCCAAACTCATGAAGTGGAGAAAGAAACAAGACCGAGAGAACAATGCCGATCGGTTGGATGACGGAGTCATCGCGAAGACGACAAAGAAACTTCAAGAACGATTGGATTCGTTAACCACTTCGATTGAGGCGTGGCGGACCGCAGAAAAGAAGGCTGATGCAGACGAAGCCGACGAAGCCGAATACGATGCGCTTCAGGACCGCATCGCGGATTTAACCTCTGAAATCGATGATCTCGAATCGAGCAACGCCGAGGACAGTGAGAACACCGAGTACAGCGCGCTCGAGAGACGACTGGCGGAGCTCACGAATAAACTCGACGACATCGATTCGGCGAGTGCTCAGTCTGAGGTCGCTTCGATGGGAGCGTCCGAGTACGAAACTCTTCAGAGCGGTATCGATGCTCTTTCGAGTAAAGTCGATGTCTGGGGAAGGCGGCGAAACCTGGGGCAAGCGCCCGGCGCGAGCGCGCACAATGAAGCGCTCAATGATCGCGTCGAGCACCGACCCTCTCAGCAACAATACCCCGTTTCGACCAAATACCCCGTTTCGACCAAATCCAAGTCCAAGGACGCCGAGGCTGACGCGCTCAAGGCTCGCGTCGACCAGTTGACTAAAAAGCTCGACGAGGCGAACGCCGAGCGCAAGAGAGCGCGGAAAAAGGCGACGAAAGAAGCCAAGCAAAGGCAAAAGGCGGAGACGTCGGCGTTGGAGGAGCGCATCAAGAAGCTCACGGAAGAGATGGAGGAGGTGAGTGAGAGCCAAAAGCGAGACGCGGAATTGATTCAAGAGCAAGAAGAGGCTAATGAAGATGACGCCGTGAGTGAGCCCGGGCAACGTCTCAACAATCAGCTCACGGAACTCTTGAACAAAATCCACGATATTGAGGAACAGAAGGATCAAGCCGGCGATGACGCGAAATCGACCGCCATGCAAGATCGCATCGCCGAGATGATGAATAAAATCGACGACTTGAAAAAGAAGAAAGATCAAGCCGAAGAAGAAGCGAAAAACAGGGCGATGGAACACCAAATCAACGGGTTGGTGAACAAAATCGACGGCTTGGAGAAGAAGAAGCTCCAGGATGAAAACGCCGAGAATGCCGCCAAGTCGACCTCACTGATTGAGTCTCGCGTCGACGAGTTGACAAAAATTCTGAACCAACGCATCGACGAAAACGATGATGAAGATGCAGAAGTGCAGTCGCTTCGGGACCGCATCACAAGATTGACGAGCCAGGTCAGCGCCGAGGAGAAGTCTCAAAGTGAAGAGGACTCCATGATTCAAGCTGAGCAGGAGGCGATCAAAACTCGAATGACTGAGATGATCAACCTACTCAACGAAACGGACACCATGCGAGAGCAGGCGCGAGACACCGTCTTGGACGCTAAAAACAAGGTGATGGAGGATCGCATCGAATGGCTGACAAAGAAACTCGACGAAGAGAACAAACGGGTTGACGAAGAGATGAACGAGGATCGAGCTGAAAACAAGGCGATCGAGGAACGCATCAGTGCACTGCTAAATAGACTCGACGAAGCGAACGACGCTCAGCACCAATACCCTGTGCAGCAATACCCCGTTTCGACCAATTCCAGCGACGCCGAGGCTGACGCGCTCAAGGCTCGCATCGACCAGTTGACTGAAAAGCTCGACAAGGCGAGCGCTGAGCGCGAGAGAGCGCTGAAAGAGGCGGCTGAAGAAGCGATGCGAAAGCAAGAGGCGGCGAAGTCGGCGTTGGAAGAGCGCGTCAAGACGCTCACGGAAGAGGTGGAGGACGCGACTGAGAGCCAAGAGCGAGACGCGCTCGACGCGGCATTGATTAAAAAGCAACAAGAGGCTGATAAAGATGTCGCCATGGGTGAGCTCGAGCAACGTATCAATCAGCTCACGACGCAGATCCATGACGTAAAGCAACTCCGCAAGAAGGAGGAGGAGGACATCGCATCCGGCGTGAGCGCAGAGACGCGCGCGGATACGGATGACGACGCCGTCAACGATCTCACGTCGGAAATCAACACCTTGGACGGTGAGTTAGGAACTTTGAGACAGATGCACGCGCAAGCGCTCGCCGATCGCGCCGCGCGCGCGCGCGCGGAGAGGGAATCGGAGGAACAAGAGGAGATTGAAGACGACATTCAAGACGCAAAGGAAATCAACGCTTTGAAGGAGCGCATCGACACACTTATGTCGACGATTCATGGCTTGGAGGATGAAATCCAGAGTCAGCCCGCGGATCAAAAACATTACTTTGATCCCGATTTGTTCCGCAAGCGTCCGGATGGGTTGGACGCGGATTTTGGCTCGCCGCTCGACCCGACGCGAGAGTCTGGGGTGTACTACGCGTGCGATCAACCGAATCAGTGCATGACGAGCGTGACGCTGCTCACGCACGAGAACAAGTTGTTGGGCATGAAAGGGGCGTGCGGGAGTGGATCATCGGCGACAGATGTTCGAACCGGTGGGTACGATGTGTTTCCGAGAAGGTCGAGCGTCGACTTTAGCGGACATCAGTGCAAGGTGGAATTCGCCGACGACTCGCGAACGTTTTTCGTGCACTCAGAGGACGAGGCCATCGTGGGCCTCTCCAAGGATGGATCTGAGAACACGGAGTGCGGTCGACGCACATCCACCTCCGCGGCGTCGGCGATCAAGTATCAGTGCACCAACCCGAAGGCGTGCGTCGTCGGCTATTTCGTCAAGAATTCGTACAAAGACCTCGACTCGGCGCACGTCGAGGAGGATTTGACGATTCAAAAGGTAGATTTCATCTGTTCCGACGGTCAGCTTGCGGTCGATCCGGTCACCTTGCGACACGATTACGGTGAAATTTCACTCGAACCGGAATTTAGCGTCAAGGTGGCCAACACGCCGCAGGCGGATGGTACCGTCAAGCGCATCGTGACGCCGTACCTCACGCTCAAGACGGACACGGTGGTGAGCGGCACGTTCCTCATGTCGGTGCGCATTCGCGACGTCACCGCGTTGGCGCCTGCGGACCGAGCGGGATGGTGCACGCAACAAAAGGTGCAGGCGCACCTCAACTACGTCGAGACATGCCGCGAGGGGAGTAAACTGTGCGCCAAGACGACGTCCGTGTACAATCCGCAGGGCGCCGAGTTTGTGCTCAAGCACGGCGAACAAAGTTTCGATCTCCTCGACGGGGATGCCCACGAGTCGTCGCGAATCGCCATCACCAACCGCAAGGATGGCTTGTCGTCGGCGAACGCGTACTCGCTGCGCAAGATTCCCATGCGTCCGGATGAAGAATTCTTCAAATTCGGACGCTCGTACGAGGTGTGCGCGGCCGCCATCGAGCGGTCCAAATTCAAGACGAAACTTTACCATCAATCCACGGGAGAGGTGAAGGAATCCTTCTTCAACCGTCACTTGGACGGGTCGGCGAGATTCGTCGGTTCGCACTCGCGCGCCGGCGGCATGCAAGGCAGTCCGCGCCACTTCACCGCGACGGCCCCCGCCGCACCGACCACCTCACAGATGGCAGCGCTCGATTGCGAAAACTGTCAAGTCTCCGGCGGCGTCCAACCGATCGCCGATCGACAAAACCTCGACGGGTACCCGGCGTCGCCCGCGGCGACCCATCCCGCGGGACGCCGCGCCTATCCCGCCGACGACGACGACGAGGCAAACGTCCACGCCAAGTCGATTCGCGACCGTCTTCACGACATGTTCCTCAGGACGCACGAGTGAGAGAATGACCATTGAATCAATCAATCAATCATCTTTGTAAACGTACACTTAATGTTAACATTCAGACCGACGCGAACAAAAAACCTTTTCACTTTTTCACCTCACTCACGCAATCATCAATCATTCGTCGTCACTCGAAGCCGCGAACGATCCCGCGAAGGTGCGCGCGACTCGACCTCGATTTCTCGCGAATCTCCGCCTCGATCGAAACCACGACTCAGTCAGCTGCCGACGCGCGAGACTCACGCGTCGGCGCGTTACGCTCGTGGGACATTAAATGCCGAACCGCGTCGTCGTCGATCGACGTCGTTTTGACGCCGATCGACGTCGCGATGCGCGGCGCACGCGATGATTCTCTGCGAACGCGCGCGGTGTATGACGTTCCGTCGCGTTCGTCGTCGTCGACGCACTCGTGCGCGCGATGAGACGGCGCGGGTCGGGACGGCGCGCGCGCGCGAGAGGGTCGCGACAAATCCTTATTCATTCTTCTCGTTCCTTCTTCGTGCGTTCTCGACGACGACGACGCGATCGATCGATCGATCGATCGGTCGATCGATCGACTGACTGACTGACTGACTGACTGACTGACGCGTGTTTTTGGTGTCGGTGTATCGATGTCGCAGACGCGCGACGCGATTCGAGAGACGGAACCGATTCGTGAAGAATTTTACTTGCAATTACATACATTGTGTTTCGTTTCATTCCGTCCCTAACGACACATTCCACGGCGGGTGTTTTATCGCGCCGTCGACGACGATGCCCGTGTTTACGCCGCGATTTTCTCGGAAGAGGAAGAGGAGGAAATTCTTGAAAGAATTTCTCCTCGGAAATTTTTCAAAACGCCTTGTATCGGCCATGCGCTGGCGTCCCCCAAAGCCTGTGTTTGCGCGCGCGTCAGAGTTCCTCGTCGTCAGTCACGCGCTCGTCGTCGTCGCGCGAATCGAAATTGCGAAAAAAAAAACAAAAAAAAACTCCCGCGACGCGGTGAGTGACGTACGCAAATGGTGTGCCCCTCAATCTGTTTCGTAATCTGTTGTAACATCTCCACCTCCTCGACGCGCGCGTCGCCTTTCACCAATCGCTGCATGATGTTGTACATCCAGCTCGTGCCCTCTCTGCACGGCGTACACTGCCCGCACGATTCGTGCTTGTAAAAGTACGCCAAACGAGCGATGGCGTCGACGACGTCGGTGGATTTATCCATGACGATGACGGCGGCGGTGCCCAAGCCGCTCCCCGCCTCCTTCAACGCGTCGAAATCCATCAAGACGTCGTCGCACGTCTCCTTGTTGAGCATGGGCACGGAGGAGCCGCCCGGAATGACGGCGAGAAGGTTGTCCCATCCGCCTCGAACTCCCCCCGCGTGCTTTTCGATGAGCTCGCGCAAGGGAATGGACATTTCCTCCTCCACGGTGCACGGTTGATTGACGTGTCCCGAGATGCAAAACAACTTGGTGCCGGCGTTATTCTTGCGACCGAACGAGGCGAACCACTCGGGTCCGCGTCGCAAAATGGTGGGCGCCACGGCGACGGTTTCGACGTTGGTCACCGTCGTCGGACATCCGTACAAGCCGACGTTGGCGGGAAACGGAGGCTTCAATCGAGGTTTCCCTTGCTTACCCTCCAACGATTCAATCAACGCCGTCTCTTCGCCGCAAATGTACGCGCCGGCACCGTAGTGAATGTTCACGTCGAAATCCAGCCCGGTGCCGCACGCGTTTTTGCCCAAATATCCCGCCGCGTAGCACTCCGCCAACGCCCGCTCGAGCGCCAATCGCTCGTTGACGTACTCTCCCCGAATATAAATGTACGCCGCTCGCGCCCGCATCGCCGTTCCCGCGATCAAGCACCCCTCCAACAATTTATGCGGATCGTGTCGCATAATCTCTCTGTCTTTACACGTCCCCGGTTCGCTCTCATCCGCGTTGACGACCAAATAACTCGGTCGCCCGTCGCTCACCTTGGGCATGAACGACCACTTCAAACCGCTCGGAAACCCCGCCCCGCCTCGTCCACGAAGCCCACTCGCCTTCATCTCGTTCACGATCCAATCCGCGCCGAGCTCGACGAGCGATTTCGTGTTATGCCAGTCCCCGCGCGCCATGGCGCCCTTTAAAAACGCGTCGCGCGTCCCGTACAGGTTGGTGAAGATGCGATCGGCGTCGGCGAGATTCCCGTGCGCGCGCGCGGGTTCGTCCGATGCGTACGCGCGACGACCGTGCGTCGCGCCGAGCGTCGCGCGCGCCGCGTTCGTCGTCGCGTTCGTCGTCGTCGTCGTCGAAGTCGCGTTCGTCGTCGTCGCGATCGTCCCCGCGCGCGCGCGCGAGGCGAGCGCGAGGAGGGCGCCGCGTCGACGGAACATGCGCGCCGGCGACGCGAGACGAGAGACGAGCGCGTCGGCGAGTGGGGCGAGGAGGGGGACGCGCGCGCGCGTCGCTCGCGTCGGCGCGAAGTGACGCGGGACGGTGGCGCTCGGGGCGGGGAAAACCTCGTGTGTGTGTGGAGTGTGTGTTGTCGTTTGATTGTGTATTTTGTATTAATGTATGGAGCGTGCGCTCCCGAGCGAGCTATGGCTCAGCTATGGCTCTCGGTCGCTCGCCGACGCGACGCGCGTCGTCGTCGTCGCGCGATGACGGTCATCGCGCGCGTCGTGCTTTTTTCGTTTCGAATATGAGCACGCGCCAGAGGCCGAGGACGAAGGCGTCGGTCTCGGCGTCGAGCACGGGTTCGAGGTCGGCGACGAGCGACTCGGGACGCGCGCGCGCGCCGAGTTTATCCACGACGAAACGCACGAGCGCGGGCTCGGATTCGCCCATGAGCGTCGTGAGTTTTCTCGAGATCCACTCGCGCGCGACGTCGTCGATGGAGGCGGCGTCGTAGACGGACCAATCGAGCGGGTGGGCGAAGACGTCGGCGCGAGACGTGGGAACGGACGCCACGAGCGCGGCGACGTCAATCTTTGACGAAGGTCGGTCGCGACGACTCGCGTCGTCGGTGTCGGCGTCGAAGACGTTCGGGCGGTCGGCGGCGGCGAGCGCGGCGGATAATCCTCCGCGCGCTTTGTTCGTCGTCGTCGTCGAAGTCGTCGTCGAAGTCGTCGATTTTTTGGACGCCAAGTCGAACGACGTCGGCGGCGGCGGCGGGACGTCCACGAGCGTCGCGGCCGGTTCGGCGAATCCACGCACCGTCGTCGTCACCTTCGGTTTCGCCGTCTCCATCGCCGTCCTCTCCGCTCTCTCCGACGCTCTCTCCGACGCTCTCTCCGACGCTCTCTCCTTTTCCTGCTCCGCCTCCTCGGCGACGCGGTCTCTCTCGTCCCTCTCCTTTTCCGAATCGCGAAATCGTCGTCGCTTGGAGCGCTCGCGCTCGGATTTCTTCCACAGAGGCGTCCAATACTCGTCGTCGTCGCTCGCGTCGCTCTCGCCCTCGCCCTCGCCCGCCGCCGCGTCCCGCCGCGCCGCCTTGCGTCTCGCCTTCGCGCTCTCGTCGTCCCCCCGCACGCGTCTCGAACGCTCGCGCGCCAACGACCGAACCAATTCATCCAACTGTTTCTCTTTTTCCCTAAACGCGCGCTCTGCGCGCTCCGACGCCTCGTACTCGCGTCGTCCCCGAACGAACCTCGGCGGCGCGTCCTCCCTCGACGCCGACAGCCTTCGTCCCGGCGGCGACTCCGCGCGTCCCCCACCCCCACTCACCCCTCGCGCCGCCGTCACCGTCGTCACCACCGATTCTTCCACCACCCCACTCGTCGTCGTCTCCGATTTCCCTCCCCGAATCCCGTCTCGATCGTCGTCTCCGTCGTCTCGGTCCCGCCTCGCGTCTTCGCCTTCGCCCTCGCCCTCGCCCGCCTCCCTCTCCTCAATCTCACCCTCCTCCGATTCCGACCCATCGGACGACGCTCTTCGAAACCCCCTCCCCATCCCTCGTCTCGCCTCCGTCACCGCGTTCGCCTCCGCCTCGAGATCCGCCTCCCCGAGCGTCTTCGCGCGCGTCTCCGCCGCCGCGCGCGTCGCCGCGTTCGGATGACACACCGCGCGTCCCCCTCCCCCCACCTCGAGCCCGTCCAGCGCGCGCGCGCACGTCACCGCGCCGCGAACGTCCCGAAACGTCGCGAACCCGAACCTCTTGGGCGCGTCCGTTCGAGGATCGCGCGCGCGCGTCCACGTCTCGATGTCCCCGCACAGAGACAACGCCTCGACGACCACGTCATCGCGCTCGAGCGCGAGGGGAAGCTTCCCCACGTACACGCGTCGGTCTGACATGACGAACGAGCACGCGTCGCGTCGAGTGCCGTCGATTCGGTGGACGCGTCGCGCCGCGGCGTCGACGTGTGCGGCGCGAATTCGCGTCGCATTTTATCATCTTCCGAGAGCCTTGGTCGCATTCGGCGCCGCACACGTCGACGCCTCGTCGAGCGATGCGCGCTCGAAGCGACGCGCGTCTTCCGCGCGCATCTCTCGATCGCGTCGTCTCGTCGTCGTCGTCGTCGCGACGGAGGAGGCGACGAGAGACGACGCGAATGCGCGTCCCCGCGCGCGCCAAGAAGACCCTCGACGACGTCGACGCGAACGACGCGAACGACGACGAGACGACGCGAATGACGTTCGACGACGGTCGACCGCTCATCGACGTCTCCACCGCCATGTCCAAGGCGAGCGTGAAGCGATCGAGCTCGATCGGACCGCCCGTGGCGAGACCGAACGTGATGCGATCGAGGGCGGCGACGCTCGCGGCGTTGGACGAGGCGCGCGAGGACGCGCGAGGGGAGGAAGAGGAGAGTGATGAGGGGAGACGACGTCGAGAGCGTCGAGAGAGGGGGCGAGAGGGAAGGAAAAAGGGTGAATTTTCGTTGGAATCGAGCGATGCGCGAGGAATGGTGGAGTGGATGGCGAGATCGACGGATGAGATGTTGGACGATTTGGAGGCGCGCGAGGCGCCCGAGGCGGTGGCGGCGTGGAAGTTGAGCAAGGGGGCGGAGCGCGTGGTGGAAAACCCGGCGGTGAGAGCGACGGTGGGTGTTGTGGGGAAGGTGGGCGCGGCGGCGGTGAAAACGGCGGCGCCGATCGTGTTGGATGGGGCGGGGAAAGTGATGAAGGAGGGATCCAAGTTGGCGGTGCGCGCGGCGGTGTCGGCGGCGGCGTCGAAAAAGGACGGCGCGAAGAGAGGTTCCGAGGGAGGACGGGATCGACGCGCGTCGGGAACGAACGGTGCGTCGGATTCGTCGGATTCGTCGTCGTCGGGAGGGATGTTCGGGGGATTGGGTCTGCGAAAGAAACAACAACCCGTCGAGCCGGAGAAGCCGAAACCGCTCGCCGCCATCGAGGCAGCGTTGGGAAAGACGAAGAAACCCGAACCTCCGGCGCCAAAAAAAGGTCTGTTTAATTTTGGGTCGTCGAACGCGTCCGAAAAGGAGGTTAAGACGAAAAATCGCGACGGCGGCGGAGGAAAAGGATTTTTCCGCTAGCGCGTCGCGCGTCGCGCGCGCTGTACGAGTAGACGACGACGAGGATGCAATTCAAAAATGATTACAACTTCTTCAAAGTTAATTTATTCGCGATGATAACTCGCTCAATTTAAAAAACGAAACGCTCTGCCCTTTTTTCGCGAATCGAACGGCCTTTTAGTAATCGACGACGGTCGATTTTTCTTGATTGTTATTGATTTGATTCGGTTGAACACTCAACCGCGTAATAAGAGTCGTCGACTCAGAAGCAGAAACAGAAAGAGCTGGACTTCTTTTCGACGACCGGTACTTCCTTCTTCGGTTCCTCCTTCGCGGGTTCCTCCTCGCCCTTGCCGCCGCCGAGGACAGCCGGAATGATGGACAGGGCGCGACCGAGAACCTTACCCGGAATCGCGAGCGGACCGTCTTGATTCTTGGCCCCTTCTCCCGACTTGCGCGCAGCCTCCTTGCGCGCGGCCTCTTCCGCCTTCTTCTCGGCCAAGAGACGCTCTTCATGCGCCTTTTTGGCGGCGGCGGCTTTGGCGGCGGCGGCGTCTTGTTCCGCCTTGGCCTTGGCCTTGGCTTCGGCTTCTTCGGCAGCCTTACGCGCGGCTTCCTCTTCGGCAGCCTTCTTCGCCGCGGCTTCCTCAGCCTTCTTCGCCTCTTCGGCGGCTTGGCGCTCCGCCTTCGCCTTGGCTTCGGCTTCCTTCAGAGCCGCGGCGGCAGCCTTTTCAGCCTTTCTCTTCTCTTCGGCGAGCATCTTCTCCGCCTCCTTTCTCTCTTCCTCAGCCTTCTTTTCCGCCTCCTTGCGTTCCTCTTCCATCTTCTTCGCCGCCGCCTCCTTCTTCGCCGCCTCCACCTCGGCCGCCTTGGCCGCGGCGTCCGCCGCCGCCGCCGCTCTCTCCTCCTCCGCCGTCTTCGCCGCGGCTTCCGCCTCCTTATGCGCCGATCGAGCCTCCTCAATCTTGGCCTCCTCGACCTCTCTCTCACTCTTCACGCGATCGATCTCCTTCATCACCTCCGCCGCTTTCTCCCCCGAGAGCGCGTTCGCGCGCGTCGAGAGCTTTCGCTCCAATTTTTCCGATTTTTTGATCGACTTTTGCGATTTCAAAATCTTCTTCACCGCGTCCGTCTTCACCCCTTCCGATTCAGCGCTCACCTCCGACGCCTTGGCGTTCGCCTCCGTCTCTCGAGCCTTGGCCTCCTCTTCCGCGCGCGTCGCCTCGGCGACGATGTCCGCCTCGGCGCGCTTGATGAATGATAAAAATCCCTTGCTCAATTGTCGTTCCGTCATGCTCGTCGTCGTCGTCGTCTCGTCGCGCGTCGGTCGATATCGACGCGTGCGTGCGTTTTCGTGCGCGCGCGCGTGCGTGCGTGCGTTCGGTCGTCGACGCGGCGCGGTGTGACGCCCGATTCAACGCATTCGCCCAATTCTCAATGCATTTTCATTCGTGGGACGAATGAATGCATGAATGAATGAATGGACGCGCGTGAGTCGTCGTCGCGAGTCGCGAGTCGCCATCGTGGATGGGAATGAGAGGATGGTGGTGACCGCGGACGCGTGGCGACGAGAACGAGGACGAGGACGACGAATGCGTCGTCTGCGGTGGATGATGACGA
>MDTE01167674.1_pt1 | contig 33585 bp, 20 predicted proteins | sample 811231 | NCBI WGS metagenome assembly MDTE01 (sample SAMN05326651, study PRJNA326480) | marine metagenome | isolation source: seawater | place: Indian Ocean: Red Sea | collected 2010
ACCTCCAGGAACAAAATTTTCTTCTTGAGATTGAACGGTAGCTAGACAAAAAGAAAAAATTAAAATAGGGATTCTAAGTGTGATTAAGGATAATTTCATGTTTCATTCTCCTATGGTAAATAGATTTTCATGCTTTATTGATTTTTCAATCAAGAGCATCAGAAAGTATGTATTTTTTATGGTCATTCACAATTTTATTAATTTTTGCAATTATTTCAGGATTTTTTTCTGCTAGATTGAACCGTTCTCCGATATCAGTATTAAGATTAAATAAAGCTACAGGGTCATGTTTTTTACCCTTGGTATAGCCTCTCCAATCACCATCCTTTTCAGAGCCAATTGATTCTCTAGAATAATAATGTATTTTGTATTTTCCTAAACGTGCCGCCCAAATTTGACCTACGGTCTCGTTGTGTCCATTATCATTGGGGCCGTAGTAAAACCAATGATTTCTTTCACTATGTTTACCATGTAATAAGGTTGGGGATAAATCATAAGAATCATAATCTCTATCTTGTGGTATCGTGAAACCAATTATATTAGATAGAGTTGCCATAAAATCAACGTTAGCTGATATAGCATTTACTACAGAAGGAGAAATTGTGCCTGGCCACCAGAATATAGCTGGAACCCGCTGCCCACCTTCCCAAGCCGTAAGTTTCCCATCTCTTAGATGACCGGGAGATCCTCCTAGATCATAATATGTTAACCACGGTCCATTATCACTGGTAAATACAACTAGAGTATTTTTTGCAATATTCTTTTTTTCAAGAATCTGTATAATTTTTCCGACTGACCAATCGAGTTCTTCTATAACATCTCCATAAAGACCTGCTTTACTTTTCCCTTTAAAATTTTTAGAGGCATAAATAGGAACATGAGGCATACTATGAGGAAGATATAAAAAGAATGGTTCATCTCCATTTTCATTTATCCATTTTACTGCTTCCTGAGTATAGCGATGTGTCAATAGATCCTGTTTTACTACGTCTTCAATACTTTCTTTCTGGCGAAATAATTGAATATCAAAAACATCGAATGGAGCATTCCGAATATTCTCATAAGTACGCTCGAATCCGCTTCCTTGTTTTATTGGTGCATCATTACTACCTGCAAGACCATAGAAATAGTCAAAGCCTTGATCATTAGGATGCTCCCCATTATCCATTCCAAGGTGCCATTTACCTATACAAGCTGATTTATAGCCTTTTTTTCTAAGTAATTCCGGTATGGTGATTTCTCTTGATGGAACTGGTGCCCATAGTGATTTTCCTTGATGTATACGGTAAGGTAGTCGGCCTGTAAGTAACGCGGCTCTACTTGGATTACAAGCAAAATAGGAGGCATAGAAGGATGTCCACCTTTGACCTTCTGACGCTAAACGATCAATATTAGGGGTTTTAATTAAGGGGTGTCCCTGACATCCTAGGTCCCCATATCCAAGATCGTCAGCTAGAATAATAATTACATTTGGAAGAGATAAAGCCTTTGTTTGTAAATCGTTAGTATTTCTATCTGAACAGGCATTAATAAATATGATGCATAATAATATGTGATAGTTTTTCAAGATTAAAGAAAATATGATAAAAAAATGATGTTATTCAAAAAGATTTATTATGTTAATAGATCTTTCCTGAATTAAGAAACTATTTTTTAACTTTTTCCATCCATTGAAAATCCTGGAGTTCAGATCTGTGTGTAGAATGAATTAAACGGTACTCCTGTCCTCCTCCAAGAGCTGCAAAAACAAAAATAACCCCACCTTGAAGATTATAATAATGCCATATTTCATGAGGAGCTTCTCCCATTCCAGCTGCCTGTCTATCGTATTCATCTGGCATACCGTATTTAATTATTGTACGACCACGATCACTTTGCCAGCCCTTTTTTAAGCCACTTGCATATCTTTCTGAAAATTCACTCCTTGCAAGATATTGATCTCGGTATTCATTTTGGGGAGTCGTAGGATTAGAATCACGTTTTTCCCAAAAATTGGTTAGGAATTTAACTTTACTATCTAAGTCTTTTGTTTTTTTATAGGCACGTCTTTCGGATCTAGTTGCAATATATACTAGGCTTGCAAATTCTTCATCTAGATCTTCTTCAGTTTTACCATATAGTTGTGATGCTAAAAGGTCTGATGATGATAGATCGGAAACTGGGGATGCTGTTGAAGCTGGTTTTAAATTAATATATCTAAAAGGTTTCATAGAGTTTGACAAAGCCGAACCACTTCCATCATAGATCTGAGCATCTAAAACATAAATTCCACTTTCCAAGGAACTAATATCAATTTGACCTACTTCTACGCTTGATTCATTCACAAGTGGTTTTGTTTTTTGATTAGATTGTACTTGCAGTCCATTCAAATCAATAATTGTATTATTTACTGTATATTTCTCCCCGGAAATTCCTTTAAGAAGATTATATACTTCGTAATAATAGTATAATCTTGGCAGATTACTACTGTAAATACCTGAAGGATTAGGTATTATATCATAGATACCTTTGGTAAATATATTTTTTCCTCCACTTTGAGTTTTTCTAATAGTGGAGGCTAGCTCAATATCACTAATAGAGACACTATCTGAAAAGAAATTTTTTGATTCAAGATTAAGTGTATATGTATGTGTTCTAGATTGATCATGTTCATCAATAGATTCTATAGACATGGTTTGGCTCAAATTGGGAACAAACATATTTAACATCCCCACCAAACTTTTTTGAGGGTCAAGGCTTGTAGTATCGGTCACCAAACGTGGAATTCTAAATTTTTTGCTTAATAAAACTGAATCTGATTCATTTGATGATAGTGTTATAGACATATTGATTGCACCCTCGAATCCACGCTCATTTTTTTTGTATGTTAAGCTGGCTTCTTTATATGAATAATATAGTTCTAAATAGTTATTTTCTAATTTGTTACGGTATTGTGAAACACCAATACCCAGTATAAAATTCGGCTTTTCCTGAGCAAGAGTTTCTTGTAATGGAAAAAGAAAAATTATAAAGGTTACCGCTGCAAATCTAAATAATATCATAAACTTGCTTTTCATCACCACTTAACTTAACATAAACCATACACAAAGTTTAAATATCTTAATATTTTGTTTGATTAAAAGCATTTTCAAAGAAAATATACAATGTTTTCTTAGCTTAATACATACTTAAAGGAGTAAGGAATTCATGATTAAAACTATCAAGTCTGTTCGGTCATTTTTGTTTATTGTTTGTTTGATAATTTCTGGATGTGCCTCAAAAACTGAATCATCTGCTGACCAGTGGGTCATTTATGATGGTTACGATGGCCCAGGTAAGGGTAAACATATAGTTTTTGTAACAGGAGATGAAGAATATCGTTCAGAGGAAGCTATGCCACAAATGGCAAAGATCCTTGCAAAACGTCATGGTTTTAAATGTACAGTTCTTTTTTCTATAGATCCTAAGACTGGAGCTATTGACCCTGAAAAATTAGACAACATCCCAGGGCTTGATGCTTTAGGCACAGCTGACTTAATGTTTTTATTTACACGTTTTAGAGAGCTCCCTGATGATCAGATGAAACATATAATAGATTATACAAATTCGGGTAAGCCGATCATAGGTCTAAGAACTGCCACTCATGCTTTCAACTATATAGAAAATACTGACGGTCCGTATGCAAAATATAGCTTCAATGATAAAGAATTTGAAGGAGGTTATGGCAGGCAGATTTTAGGAGAAACATGGGTAGCTCACTACGGTCATCATGGAAAAGAAAGTTCTAGGGGTATCGTAGCTGAAGGTAAAGAAAACCATCCCATTGTTAAGGGATGCGAAGATATTTGGGGACCTACTGATGTATATGAAGTAGGTGAGCTAACTGGTAATAGTGAACCTATTATTATGGGTCAGGTACTGACAGGCATGAATCCTGATGATCCTCCAAAATCTGATAAACCTCTTATGCCTATGGCATGGATAAAGGACTATGATGGTGACACAGGAAATACAACCAAAGTTTTTACTACAACTATGGGTGCGGCGACAGATCTTGAAAGCGAAGGGCTTAGACGTTTACTTGTAAATGCAACTTACTGGTCTCTAGGAATGGAAAATCAGATTCCAGATCGGGCAAATGTCGATGTAGTAGGAACTTTTAATCCAACTCCTTTTGGTTTTGGTGATCATATAAAAGGCGTAATGCCTGCTTCTCATAAGATAAAGTAGACCAATGTTTTCTTATAAAAAAAAGTTCCAACTTCAATATTGTTTTAAATCTCTATTATTAGTCCTTTTTTGTTTTTTCTTCGAATTTTCAAAGGCTGAGCCATTCAATAAAACTCAGAAAATTAATGTTTTGGTTTGGGATGAACAGCAGCCTAAACAAAAAGAAGCATATGACAATTTTCTAGGAAATGCAATTGTTGCACATCTAGGGAAAAACCCTGCTCTCAATGTTAGGTCAGCTAAGTTAGATGATCCCCAGCAAGGGATTTCTTCAAAATCATTAGATTGGAGTGATGTAATTATTTGGTGGGGGCATGTACGACATGATGAAATTTCTTCAAAAAAAAGCAAGGAAATTGTTAAGCTAATTAAAGAAGGTGAATTGAGTCTTATTGCATTACATTCTGCTCATTGGTCTAGTCCTTTTATTGAGGCAATGAATGAAAGAACTAAAATGGATTTTCAAAAAACTTATGGAAAGTCAAAAAGTTCAGATTTAGAAGTGACTTACGTATTGCCTGCTGAACGGTTTAGAGCTCCGAAAAGAGAAGAAAAAGTCACCCCGTGGGTAGACTTTAGAAAATTTCCAAAAGGTAATATATCTGCTACTATACATCTCCCTATATCTTGTTTTCCCGCATATCGACCAGATGGTAAGCCCAGTACAATCACAACTCTTATGCCAGATCACCCAATTGCCTATGATATTCCTTCAAAATTTATTGTTCCTAACACCGAAATGTATGATGAGCCTTTTCATATCCCTGAACCTGATGCGGTGATATTTGAAGAAAGATGGGAACCAGGAGAATGGTTTCGAAGTGGTAGCCTTTGGAATATAGGTAAAGGAAAGATCTTCTATTTTCGTCCTGGGCATGAGACGTATAAAGTGTTTTATGAACCTATACCGTTAAAGATAATCGAAAATGCGGTAACCTGGTTATTTTCTCAGCAAAAAAACTGATCTCATATTTAAGTGATGGCAATAAGACCTCATTCACATGAGTGTATGAATGGTTTAGAAAAATACTTCTTCTTATTCAACAATCGTGCAATCAATATTATTCTATGTTTTCTTATAATTTGGGGATGTGGGGGTAAGTCCTCTGAAAAGAAACAATCCTCCTTTACAAATACAGAAGTTACTTTTACTGATATAACTATTGAAGCAGGACTTGGTGATTTTAAACACGAAAATGGAGCTTTTGGGGAAAAGTGGTTTCCAGAACCAATGGGTTCTGGAGGAGGTTTTATTGATTATAATGGTGATTTATGGGAAGATATTTTATTAGTTGGTGGAGGAGTTTGGTCTGAAAGTGGTAGTGAAAAAGTACCCGCACTTTATTTATTTAAGAATAATAAAGATGGAACTTTCACAGATGTTACCTCTGAAGTTGGATTAAATAACATTTTTACTTATCCTTTTGGAATTACTGTTGCTGATTATGATAATGATAATGACCAGGATTTTTTCCTTACTACAATCGGAAAGAATCTTCTTTTTGAAAATCGTAGTGGAAAATTTGAAGAAGTAGCTGAAAAAGCTGGTTTACAGAATTATTCAACCCTCAGTAGTTCTGCCATTTTTTTTGATGCTGATAGGGATGGTTGGTTAGACCTATATACGGGCAATTATATTGATTGGTCACCAGAGACAGATGTATGGTGTTCTTTTGGTGGGGAAAAAGGATACTGTACTCCAGAAGTTTATGAAGGTTTTCCTAGCAGATTTTATAGAGGGAATGGAGACGGAACGTTTTCAGACTTAACTGAAGAGGCCGGTTTTCTTCCAGCACCTGGAAAAACTTTGGGGGTTGCTCAGCATGATTATAATAAAGATGGTTGGCCAGATCTTGCTGTTGCAAATGATTTAGATAGAGACCTTCTATACGAAAATAATGGTGATGGAACATTTACTGAACGTGGGATGATAAGTGGAATGGCATTTGATGAAGCTGGAAAGGCTAGAGCGGGAATGGGAATTGATATAGGAATTACTGATGATACATATGAAGAATCAATCTATATTGGAAATTTCCAGAATGAAATGGTCGGAGTATATAGGCACATGGGAAATGGTTTCTTTATGGATCGAGCGGCCATGTCTCGAATCGGTAGACCAAGTCTTGAAGTACTGACTTTTGGCCTGTTTTTATTCGATGTTGATTTAGAAGGCGATTTAGATTTATTTATTGTTAACGGCCATATTCAAGTTGAGATTGAAAATGATGAGGATGAATTTCAATTTCGCCAGTTGACTCAGCTATATATCAACAAAGGAGATGAAACATTTGAGCTTGCAAAACCTAGCCAAGGTTCAGTCTTTTCTAAAGCAATTGTTGGTAGAGGGGCTGCCTATGGAGATTTTGATCGCGATGGAGATCTCGATATTCTTATTACTGAAAATAATGGCCCAGTATATCTTTGGCGAAACGATCTTATTGGTAATGGAAACGAGAGCAATTTTATAAGGGTAAGATTAATAGGAACGGTTAGTAATCGAGATGGTCTTGGTTCAACAGTTACAGTATTTTCTGATCAAAAAGCAACAGTGCAGAGAGTAAGGACTGGATCATCTTATCTGTCCCAATCTGAAAAAACTCTAACTTTTGGATTAGGTAAATCTGAAATAATTGATTCATTAAAAGTGAATTGGGCCAATGGAAGTACAGATAAATTTTATGATATTAAGGCGAATCAGTCTCTTCAAATAACAGAAGGCTCAAAATCTCTTGGATATTTAAAAAGATAATGGGTATAATTTTTCTGTTACTTAACGGGTCTTTTTTTTCTTAATAGATATTCAGTATTTCGCAATCTACCTTTTTCGTAAAATTCAATTTTTTGTAGTTCTTTATTCTCAGTCCAATATTTCCATGGTCCAATTCTTGCTCCATCTATGAAATAACCTTCATTCTTTAATGAACCATTAGAATACCATTCTTTTGCTAAACCATCGGGTCTTCCATTGGAAAGAGTCGTTTCTCCACGCTTATTTCCATTTGTATACCACATAGTCCATATCCCATCACGAGCACCTTTAGCATAAGCTCCTCTTTTTTTAAAATTTCCGTTTTCAAACCATTCGATCTGAATCCCATCGGGTCTACCATTAATTAGTTTTATTTCACCTTGTTTGTTCCCATTCTCCCACCATTTTTGCCATAGACCTTCCATTTTATTTTTTCCCCAGTCTCCTTTTGATTTCAACTGACCATTGCGATACCATTCAAATTGCATGCCATCTTTCAAATCTGACATATAATGAAGGACTCTTTTCTTTTTACCATTCTTATGCCATTCAATTTGTTTTCCTTCTTTTTTATCAGATTTAAATTTTGACATTTTCTTTATTTTTCCTGTCGGATAAAATTCTTTCTGTTTTCCATGCAATAATCCATTTTTATATTTAAGCTGAAGTTGAAGGACGCCATTATCAAACCAAACCTTCATTTTTCCAGAAGGCAAACCATTTTTCAATTTTACTTGACTTTTTAGTTGACCATTATCATACCATTCTTCCTCAATATTACTCTTTCCATTACTTTGCAAATTATCCGAGTTAGTTTGATAGTGGCTAATTTGTTTGAAAGGAGAATGTAGTATAACTGTTTGGCAGTTAATTAATTTAGGGTACAATAATATTAACATTAGTGGGATGGTTATTTTTATAATAAATCTCGATTTAGTAATAAAATTCTTCATTTTTAATTAGTATCAAATTAATGAGTAAAATTATGATTATTTTGCTACATTGAATATTAAGTATAATATTTAAGAGACGGAAAAAGGTTCCAAAAAAAGAGTTAGTTTTTTGCGAATTAAGGATAAAGAGTTAATCATTCCTAATTAAGTTTAACAAATTTATTTAATGGAGACCTATATGAAACGTAAAATTAAAATGGGTATGGTAGGTGGAGGAGAAGGTGCATTTATAGGGCCTGTTCATTTAATGGCGGCTCAATTAGACAATCAAATTGAACTTGTTTGTGGTGCTTTTAGTTCTGATCCTTTAAAATCTAAAAAATCAGGTGAAGCATATTTTCTTCCTGAAAACCGAACTTATGGAAGTTATGAAGAAATGTTTAAAGCTGAGTCAGAACTTCCTGTAGGTGAAAAAATGGACTTTGTTACTATAGTTACTCCTAATCACATGCATTTTCCAGTACAAAAAATGGCTTTAGATAATGGCTTTAATGTTATGAGTGATAAGCCTATGTGTTTTAACCTAAGCGAGGCTGAAGAGTTAGTCCAAATTGTAAAGAAATCTGGATTATTATTTGGGCTAACCCATAATTATACTGGATATCCGTTGGTAAAAGAGGCTAAGCATAGGGTTAGGAATGGAGATCTTGGGAAAATTAGAAAGATTATTGTAGAGTATTCTCAAGGATGGTTGGCAACTTTTCTTGAAAACGAAGCTCAAAAACAGGCTTCATGGCGAACAGATCCTGATAAGGCGGGTTCATCGTGTTGTATTGGAGATATAGGTACGCATGCGGAAAATCTTGCTGAATATATAACGGGTTTAAAAATTGAAGAAATTTGTTGTGAATTCACAACTTTTGTTGAGGGCCGAAACCTTGAGGATGATGCAAATTTGTTAGTTAAATACAATAATGGTGCTAGAGGAATCTTATACTCTAGTCAAATCTCAGTTGATGAAGAGAACCGACTTAGTATAAGGATTTATGGTGAAAAAGGAGGACTTGAATGGGACCAGCAGGAACCTAACACTTTAATCCTAAAACATATTAATAGACCTAGAGAGATTTTAAGAGCTGGTGCAAATTATAGCGATCGTCTATCGACCCAAGGACTGTCATCTGCAAGGCTTCCGGCCGGTCATCCTGAAGGTTATATAGAAGCTTTTGCTGTTCTCTACCGGAACTTTGCTTTAGCTTTACGCTCTAAGTTAGAGGGGTTAGATCCTAGTGAAGAATTTCTAGACTTTCCTGATGTTAATGATGGTTTAAGAGGAATGTCTTTCATTGATGCTTGTGTTAGATCCTCCGAAGCCGGGGCACAATGGGTTTCCCCAAAGTTTTCATAAAGTCTTTTTGACAATATTAAGGAGTTAGAAAAAATGAGTAGAGATGTTACACTTTTTACTGGCCAGTGGGCTGATTTATCATTAGAAGATCTTTGCGTAAAAGCGAAAGACTTCGGTTATGATGGCCTTGAACTTGCATGTTGGGGTGATCATTTTGAAGTTGAAAAAGCGGATCAGTCTTATTGTGACCAAAGAAGAGAGCTCCTAGCGAAACATGATCTCAAATTATTCGCAATTTCAAATCATTTAGTAGGTCAGGCTGTTTGTGACAATGTTGATATCAGACATAAGAATATTTTGCCAGATTATGTTTATGGTGATGGAAATCCAAAAGATGTTCAGAAACGTGCTGCAGATGAAATGATTAAAACTGCTGAAGCCGCAAAAAGATTAGGAGTAAATGTTGTTAATGGTTTTACGGGGAGCAGTATATGGCATCTCATATATGCTTTTCCGCCAATGATTCCTGAAATGATTGATGCAGGATTTAATGATTTTGCTCAGAGATGGAAGCCAATATTAGATGCTTTTAATGATAATGGGATTCGATTTGGATTAGAAGTGCATCCAACAGAAATTGCATTTGACATTGTTACAGCTGAGAGAGCATTGAATGCTCTTAATGGTCATGAGGCTTTTGGATTTAATTATGACCCAAGTCACTTAGGATACCAAGGAGTTGACTATGTTCATTTTATTAGAAAATTTTCTGATAGAATATTCCATGTTCACCTTAAGGATGTAGCTTGGACTAACAACCAAATTGAGTCTGGTGTATTTGGTAGTTATCTAGATTTTGGTAACAATAGTAGATTCTGGAATTTTAGATCACTTGGTCGGGGAAATATTAATTTTGAAGAAATAATTAGAGCTTTGAATGATATCAAATATACTGGTCCATTATCAATTGAGTGGGAAGATAGTGGTATGAATCGCGAAGCTGGTGCATCAGAAGCTGTTGCTTTTGCAAAGGGTGTTGACTTTGAAACTTCTAACGTAGCATTTGATTCGTCTTTTGCAGAGTAAGAATTTATAACCCCTTGAGGTAAAATCTATTATCACTAACATGGTAACTTATCTTAGTTTTACCTTCAGTCGGCTTTAGCAACTTCGATATCTATCACAAAAAAATTATTTGGGTTACCATTGGTTTGTTGGAGACATATCCCATACTTTCAAATTATTAATATAGCTTGAACCACCCGTAGAGAATACCTCGATTCCTTGGCTATCTGATCGGGTGGGATAGACCCGCTGGGTGACACATTGACGTCCATTTGCGAATATTTCGATAATTGATTTGTCTATAAAAATTTGAATTTCGAGTTTCTCTTTCTTTTTAAGAGAAAATGGAGCCACTTGGTATGTTGCTATAGGGTTTGGTTCAGAAGTCATGAAATTCATGGTTCTTTGGTAATGTTTAATTGAAGTATCCAGAGAAGAGCGAGAAAAATCTACTGTTATATTGTTTTCTTCCCTATTGAATTTAATTACCGTTTCTTCTTCTCCATTAGGAGATGCCAGAACTTTTATTCCAAATGTAGAAGCCATGCTCATATCTATTTCGGCTTTTATCTCAAGGGTAGAACCTCCAATATCTTCTAGACGAGAAGAAATGTTTTCTTTTACAGTCATTTTTTTCACGGTTCTTAGATTTGTCCTCAGTTCCTTAAGCTCTTCAATTGGTTGAATAAGTAAACTCCCATCAGAAGAGAGTGAAAGTGCTCTAGGTACGGTCATTGTTCCACTCCATCCATAAGGAGGAGCTTCCTGAAGGTCCTGTATATGAAGTCTTTCACGTCTGTCAAGCACCCAAGCCCACATGATTCTACGGCCCTTGCTATCAAGAAGAGTCTCAGGGGCAAAATTAGTTCCTCCAAGCCAGTTCATTCTTTGGTGTGATTCGGGATGAAATTGATTATTTTCCCATTTTCCTAAATAAATTCTTGCTCCATGAGAATGGCTGATACTTAATAAAGCATGTTTATTTCCTAAAGTAAAAAAATCTGGACATGACAAATCTTCTATTGCTTCGTCAACATCTGGCATATTTGAAGCTAAAAGTGGACCTACATATTCCCAGTTATCAATAGTCGATGCTTTAAACAAAGACGGTTTTTTACCGCCAAAAATAGCATAATAATCTCCATTCTCCACCCATCCATGTGGATCCCAAGAACTATATAATTTTTCTTCAGGACTCCCTTCCTCTGGTATAGGAATAATGGGGTTTGATTCTAATTTAGTCCAATTGTTAAGATCATCATCGCTACTTAGCGCTATACAATTCCCTGCCTTAACTCCATGATATAAAATAGCAACTTCACCATTTTTGGTAATAAAAGCATTGCCACTAAATATTCCCCTATCAGGATCATTTTTATCTGGAAAAAGTGCTGTTGGGTGGAATCTCCAGTGAAGTAAATCTCTGCTTGATGCGTGTCCCCAACTGTGTCCATTATGATCTTGAAAAATATAGAAAAGATGATATCGGCCTTTCCAATAGATAGCACCATTAGGATCAAAAGGCATTCCTCTCCCTTCGGGGTTAACAAAATGATATGTTGGTCGATGGGGATCGCTAAGTTGGAGATCGCGAAGTTGTCTTTGTGCAGCAATCATATCTGGCGTACTCATGGCAACGAATTCATTGCCTTCTTTTTCATTGTTATTACTGCATCCTATTAAAAATAGTAAGGCAGGTAGAAGCTTTAGTGATTTATATAGATTTAGATTTTTCATAATTCCCTTAAATTATTATTCATTCTCAATATTGTTTTCTAGCAACTCTTCAGGAGTGAAATAATTCTCCCGATCTTTATTAGCAAAACGTATTTTTGCTACTTTTTCTTTTGTAATAACAGAGGCTTGGTTTCCGAAAGAGTTTCGTATGTAAGTTAAAACAGAGGCTATATCATTGTCATTTAATAATTTGTCATAGGAAGACATAACACCTCTGTATTGTTTACCGTTAACCTCCAGAGGGCCGTATAGACCTTTTAGTAATATTTTAATTAGACGTTCTTCATTTCCAGTAACCCAATCAGTGCCAGCTAAAGGGGGATATCCAGATGCCATTAGTCCTTTGCCGTCGGCTTGATGGCAGGTTATACAAAGACCATTCTTGTTGTATAGCTTCCATCCATGCTGAAAAAGAGCGAGATCATTACCTTTTAAATCTGTAATAATTTTTTCTTCAATTTTTTCTTCATAAACGGCTCTTCCATTAATGTGGGATATAGAAGTTTGGTGAGCATAATCCATCCAACTGTCTAAAGGCATTTTTTTTGCTTCTGATAAAATAGAAAGGCCTCGATCTTTTTCTAGCCAGGAGGCAGCGGTAATTGCTTCAAGTCTCACTCTACCATGTTCATCAATGGCGGCAGTTTTCATTAATGCAGTCTTTTTGTCGATTTGAATATTGCTATACCGCAATACTCTTACAGCAGCAGCTCTGACTCGATGATCCTCCGAATGGAGGAGTTTTGTTAATAAATTTTCATCAACTTTATTTAAACCCCATGTAACCCAAAGGGCTTCAAGAAGATGGTGGTTGAAATTGGGGTCTATTTCATCTAACTCATTTACCCATTTTTTCACTGCCGTTAGCACATTATTTACATCTCTACCCCTAAGTTCGCGACGAGTTCTATAACGAACTCTATATTCAGGGAGCTTTAAATTATCAAGGAGTTGATTGATGGAAGCTCCAGCGACTAAAGCTTCTTTTACTAATGGCCTATCAGGGTAAGTAATGCGATAAATTCTGCCGTGTGAATGATCTCTAAGTGGATCTCTTGCATTATGTTGCATGTGCCCAATTAAAAGGTTATGCCAATCAACAATATACAATGAACCATCTGGAGCAAATTCCATGTCAACAGGACGAAAGTTTCCATCTTCAGATACAATAAGATCTTGGCTAAATTCAAACTTGTAACCAGTTCCATCTTCTGAAACAGCGTGTTGTTTAGTTCCTAGAAATCCTATGGTATTGTTTACAAGCAAATCCCCTTGAACTTCTTCAGGGAAGTGTCGACTTGAAACAAATTCTAAACCGGAAGTGGGTCGTACTTGATGCTCTTTAGGGACCAGGTTCCTTGGTTTTTTTGTTCCCACTCCATAAAGCGGTTTAATTGTTGCTGGCATCATCCATCGTATTGGAGGGCCAGATGTATCACAATAGAAATTTTGCCCCCACCTATCAAAGGCAATACCCCAAGGGTTAGGTAAAAAATCATGCTGAACGGTTCGCTCTAAATATTTTTTTTGGGGACTATACCTATAGAAGCCACCTCCATTAGCGTAAACAGGACCATATGCTGTTTCAATATTGCTATGGAGGAAAACTCCTTCACCCATGTAGATGGCTCCGGATGGATCGGCGCAAAAAGCACTTATGTTATGGTGGGTATCATGATCATCAAATCCACTTAAAACAATCTGTTTTTTATCAAATTTGTCATCATCATTTGTATCGCTGAATAAAGTGAGGTTTGTTCCTTGAGATACATATACTCCTTCAGGTGAGAACTCAAAGCCTACTGGGATATGAAGTCCATCAGCAAAAGTAATTTGATTGTCGGCTTTTCCATCTTTGTCAGTATCTTCTAGAATGATAAGCTTGTCATTAGGCTTTTTATCTCCTGGTCTGTAATGGGGATATGTCGGCATTGTGGCTATCCACAATCGGCCTTTATTGTCAAATGAAAGTTGAACAGGGTTTGCTAAATCAGGAAATTCCTTCTCAGACGCAAATAATTCAACCTTATAGCCAGGCGCTAATTTGAATGCAGAAAGGGCTTCTTTTTCTGAGAGATAAATAGTATTTACATCAAGTATTTGTGTTTCCTCATTACCTTTTAACATACTGCCAGATTTATTAGAAGTATAAGAATCTCCTCGCTTATAATTAGTTTTTACAACTGATAGAGGGGAGGTTTTTTTGTCTTTTTTAGCTAATTTGGTTTTCTTGCCTTTAATTGCCGCCCATATTGCCTTATCCCTTATGACAGTCATTTCCCTAATTTTGGTTAATTCAGACGGATAGTTTTCTGGCCCATAAGGATCATATCGGCGTCCAAAGACATGGACTCCATTTGGAATCTTGAAATCGTTATGCCACATCCAGTTTTTTTCAAGTACAGCTTCTCGAATTAAATTTTCTCTTTTAGAAGCATTATCATTTCTTTTTGGAAAAAGTTTATCTGCCATGAAATGCGATAATTTTTTATAACCTTGATCATTAAGTTGAAATCCATCAATAGTTAATTGACCTTGCTTTTCGAACCAAATTTTTGACGGAGTAAAAACATCAATAAATAGAACCCCGTTTTTTTCACAGACTTTTTTCATGGCTTCTTTATAGATATGAAGAAATTTATTTTCATTCTCACCATTTGGTAAATCATGGATTTTCGACAAATCCTCAAATGCTATAGGTGACACTATTGCCAATTGTGGATAAGAAGCTCCATTGTATTTTTGCTTCTTTATATGATGGATAAAAGCTTCGAGTTCATTTTTGAATAACTCCACACCAGCTTCATTTCTGAAAGATTCATTATAACCAAAGAAGGCAATAATAATATCAGCTTTAAGTCTTGAAAGCCACTCGTCAGATGTTTCAAAATGTCCTTGACTATCAGTGTTCCTACTATATTTAGCATTGTAATTTTCAGCGGTAGGGAACGCCCAATGAGACAACCTTCCAGCGTGAGGGCGAAAACCTGGTGTATTCCCACCATCACACATATTTCTTATTGTAAGCTTACTTTTCGGATAACGAAGATATATCTCAGTTTCAAAATAGCCAAAGTTCATCATACGAGAGCAAAGGTTGTTTCCTATAATGACAATTTGATTTCCTTTTCCTATATTCAGATTATTTGAATAATTATTAGGTTTTGCTGCAGAAAGATAATTAAAAGTAATAAATATAATTGCAGATTTAAGGACTAAGCTCATATAGTATTCCCTTGTTTTTTAGTAGGGGTCTATCGTAAAATAATTTTTTTACAACACTTTTCCCCATAAATTTCCTAGAATTTACAATAATTTCAGTATAGAATCAGGGCCGCAAATTATAATAGGTTGTATTGCTATTGATACGTAGGTTAACAGGTACTCTGGGGGTTTAATGAATCAAAAAAAATTATTTCTAATCTTTTCCTTTTTATTAATAGGTATAGCTTGCGAAGAGGACAAGCCAAATAAATATACAGTCGGTCCTTGCCGGTCTTCGTTCTGGGAGCTTTGGGCTGGACAGGACCAGCTTACTGGGGCTTCTAATCAAGCAATTGCTGATGGATATACGATTGTTGGAAGCTGGTTCAATTATGAAAATGATAAGACAATCAGATTAAATATTTTTGAAAATGGGGGCTACCAGTTTGTTTCTTCTTCTGATCTCGATGTGGCTTTAGGTGGAACTGTAAAAGTTTCTGACCTAGGAAATGATTACACATCTATTGATGGAGTTGTGTTTGCTGATAGTGCTGGCTATGATAATGCTTGTGAAGGGTCTGGCACTTATGAATATTGTATAGGTGATACCTTAGAAGGTGGCTCTCAGTATGATAGAAATTATGAGATTTATATTAATTTTTTTCCAGAGTCAGAAAATTGTTCACCAAGGAAGGCCCTTTTAGATGTTGGTGAGAAAGTTTGGTTCAAAAAGCTCTAATAAAAAAATTGCTTGACACTTAATGTAATAATAGTTTAGACTCTACTCATCGTTGCGTGGGGCTATATTCCGTTTCGATATTTTTTGACAGAAAACTTTGATTAAGACAACTTTTATTTTAGAATTAAAACAAAACGAGGTTAATAATATGATTAAGAATCAGCCACTATTTTCCGGTTATTACAGGGAAAAGTTTTTCGTATTGCTTATGCTAATTGCTCCTTTGTCGCTTTCAGCTCAGGTAGGAAAAGTTTCAGGTAGGGTTACAGATGCAGCGACTGGAGAAGCGATTCCTGGTGCAAACGTTATTATAGATGGTACTTCCATGGGTGGGGCGGCCGATGCTGAAGGAGATTATTTCATAATTAGGGTATCTCCAGGACGTTATAGTGTTACAGCATCAGTTATTGGTTATCAGGATTTGACAATTACAAATATTTTGGTATCATCAGACCTTACTAGTACGGTGAATTTTGAAATGTCTAGCGAAGCTGTTGAAGGTGAGGCTGTAACGGTTACGGCGGAAAGAGCTGTTATCCAGATGGACCAATCAGCAAGTGCAATTACTGTTGAGGCCTCCGCAATTGTAGACGTCCCTACCATTACTGACGTGAATGACTTTCTTGATACTCAGGTTGGTATTGATAGAAATGGTCAAGGTATTGAAAGTATGGTTATTCGAGGTGGTGGTGTTGACCAGATTGGTATGCAGGTTGATGGTTTAATGCTTAACAATAATGGTCAAAACAGGCCAATGATGGACATGGTGAACCTTAGTGCTATTAAAGAATTGACAATCATAAAAGGTGGTTTTAACGCAGAATATGGTAATATACGTTCTGGTCTAATTAGTGCTGTTACGAAAGATGGTGGAGATACCTACAATGCATCAGTTGATTTTCGATTTACACCAGCCCAGCAAAAGCATGGTGGTAAAGCAGTTACTGATACGATGAATTATTTTATGCGTCCTTTTTTCGATCCTGACGTTGCTTTTGTAGGCACTTCTAATGGTGGTTGGGATGAGTACACTCAAAACCAGTATCCAGAATGGGAAGGTTGGAACAGCTGGTCAGAAAGACTTCTAGCTGATGAAGCTCCAGGTAATGACCAAACTCCTCGCCAAGCACAAGAAATGTTTTTATGGCAGCATGCCTTGATCGGCAGTGAACGTCTTGGTCAAAAAGAACTTGATTATGCACACAAGCCAGATCATTTAACAGACGTTAGTATTAGTGGTCCAGTCCCTGTAGTTGGTAAAATGCTTGGTGGGCTTAGCTTTTTTGCTTCTTTTAAAAATCAATTTCAGATGATGCCTATTCCAGTGCAAATAGAAGCTTTTGAAGAGCAAAACGCTCATATTAAGCTAACTTCTAGCCTTGGCAATTCAATAAAGCTAAAGGTCGACTACTTGCAAGCAAAGAATGAGTCAATCATGACTTATTCAGGAACTGGTGGTGGAGGTAGTGTAGGTAGATATGCTGTTGATCCGCTTGATGTTATGTTTAGCAGTAAGACTTCAGGAACGGCAACACGTCTTTGGTGGCCACATCTCCTTACTCCTATGACTATTGATCGTGGCATGACAGCTTTCACTATGGATCATATTTTGAGTCCAGCTACTTATTATAGCATTAAAGTTTCTCAGATCAATATTGCGTTCGATGCCAATGGTCCAACTCGTGTTAGAGACTTAACTACAGTGCGTAGTTTTGGATCACAATCAGTTGATGAAATACCTTACGGCTATACAGGTCCAGACTTTATTAATGGCGCTGATGGGGCTCTTTTTTCCGTTACTGGATCAGGAGAGCGTGATTGGACTGAGGTTAAAACAACTCAGATTAAGGGTGACATAACTAGCCAGGTAAACAAGTATAATCAGGTTAAAGCTGGTTTTGAATATACTATGGATGATCTTCAGACTCATTTTGCATCCGCAAATCCTTATGATGTTACTGGAAACTTTGACATGCAGTGGCAGCAAGAGCCGACGAGGTTGGGCGTTTATTTGCAGAATAAGTTAGAGTTTGAAGGCATGATTGCAAATTTTGGACTTCGCATGGATCAAAGCAATCCGAATTCAGAGTGGTATACAACAGATGTTTATTCTAAATATTTTAGTAAAAAGTATAGAGATAACTTCCAAGAGGTGGCGCCAACAGAGGCAACAAAAACTCATACTAGGTTAAGTCCTCGCTTGGGTATTTCTCATCCTATTACATCAACTTCAAAGATGTATTTCAACTACGGTCATTTTTATTCTATGCCATTGGCAGAAAATATGTACACTATTAGACCTGGTTCTGGTACGGACGGAATTACTAACTTAGGTAACCCTTCGGCAGAACCTCCTCGTTCAATTTCTTATGAACTTGGTTATGAGCAGGACTTCAGTGATATGTATTATGTACATCTTGCTGGTTATTATAAAGATGTCACTGGTCAAACAGGTGAGGTTCAGTACATTAACTATGACAGAAGTGTTAATTATACAACCTACGACAACAACTTCTATGCAGACGTTAGAGGCTTAGAAATAAGGGTTGATAAAAGGTTTGGTAAATATTTTACTGGTTGGTTTAACTACGACTATAGAGTAGAAACTTCTGGTTTTGTTGGTCGTGAGGTGAACTACGAAGATCCTAGAGAGCAGGCGCTTTACGGGTTGTACAACCCATACCAAGAGCGTCCTTTAGCAAGGCCTCTAGCTAGAGCAAACATACGTTTCAGAAGTCCTGAAGAGTTAGGATTGCTTGGTGGTTTTGACATTAATTTCTTATGGTCTTGGAAAGCTGGTAGATATGAGACTTGGGATCCACTCATCAAAAAACTTCAGGATAATATCCAGTGGAAAGGTGAGAACTATACAGATTTAAGGTTTGCTAAACAGTTCCTTGTTGGTGGTGCTTCTCTTTATGTATTCGCTGATATTAAGAATTTGTTTAACCAGCAATTTGTTTCAGATCTTGGTTTTGCTCCAGGTGATGACAGGCGTGCTTATCTTGGTTCTCTTAAATTGCCGATGTATGATGATCCAGAATACAAAGCTGCCGGATTTACAGGAGGTACTGATAGAGTAGGTGATGTTAGAAGTTCTGAAAAGGATTATATTGATATGCCTAACCGCGGTCTGTTTACTTACCTAAATCCAAGAACTTTCCTTTTTGGTATAAAAATAAATATTTAATAAAGGGAATTTGAAAGAATGTTTAAAAAGAATTCACAAAAAAATCTGAGAGGATATATAATGAAAATAAATTCATCATGGCTGCGATTCATGTACATTTTGCTGATTTTCGGAATATTTTCCAGTGATGTTTTTGCTTCTCGTCAAGTTTGGATTAGAGTGGGAAGTTATTGGAAACCTGTTACTGATTCCGGTGATGAGGGCGAATGTACAGTGCCTTGGAATACTAATGGTGTGTATAAATACACTGGTTTTACAGAAAATACTTGGTCAAGTAAGGCTTGGTATGTAGGTACAGAAAATTGGACTGATGCAGATGGTGATTTGTTCACCGTAAAAATCTCTGGTGCAGGACAATGGACATGCGATGAAACCAAGGTAACAATACCTATAGAAGATTCTGAAGGTATTACCATTAGAAAGTATGTAAGAAATAAACCACCTGAAATAAGTGTAGATGGATTTATTTTACAAGACCCTTTCCCTTTGGATAACGAAGCGATTGCTCCAGAAAAGATTCCTGGAACAGCTGACATAATGTTAGAATCCTTTGTTAATACTGATATGGGCCTCAGTCTTCATCAAAAAGCTTTAGCCTATAGTCATAAAGATTTTGATGATTTTATAATTGTTGATTGGGAGTTTACTAATACAGGTAATGTTGACGCTGATGATGAAATCGAATTACCTAATCAAACATTAACGGATGTTTTCTTTATTAGGCAAACACGTGCTTCTGAGCATCCAAAGCAATGGAATACTAGTTATGGCGAATATAAAACTGATACTCTAAGAATACCGACAATTGCTTATCCAGAGAGGCAGCCAGGTGCTGAATTTGATAACTTTGGGGATGTTGTACCAGAAACTGGGAATATCCTATATCCAATACATTCAGGTGAGGCATTTCTTCATATTGATAAAACAGCTAGTGATGAGAGTGATTGGTGGGAAGGTGGTTGGAGAGTAGGTGGTTCAGAAGATGCTGATGTTCCTCTATTCGTAAAGCACCCACTTCAAATGTCTCCTTCAGAATGGGCTCAGAATTATGAGTTTATGGAGAATGGTTGGTTGCCTTATAATGGTAAGGCTGAAATGGATCCATCATTGGTGTGGGAAGGTACTCACCATAGTATCAGGATGGATGATGAATTTTTTAATTACAAATATTCAAGTGACCTTCCAGGCTATTTCTGGACACTAATGCATATGTATGGTGCTGGTCCTTGGCAATTGGCTCCAGGTGAGTCATTTAGAGTTGTGTGGGCTGATGGAGTTGGTTCAATTTCCCGTGATAAAGGTTGGGAAGTTGGAAAAGCTTGGCTAGCTGGCAATGCAACTTTTGACGGTGAGGATAATCTACCTTGGCGTTATGGTGCTGATGCCTTTGGTTCTGAATTAGCACCAACAGATAATGATCGTGCAAAAGATCAATGGATTATGACTGGTAGAGATTCGTTACATAGAAACATGTATAATGCCCAATGGGTTGTAAATAACGATTTTAATGTTCCTGAACCTCCTCCTGCTCCTTCTATTGTTGTTTCATCAAAACCTGATCAGGTTTTAATTGAATGGGGAACAGAATCTGAATCAGCAAGTGATTTTGCAGGTTATCGTGTGTATAGATCAGTTGGTACGCCTGATAGCACTATGAATTTGATTGCAGAATATCCTGGATCAGGTACACATTCACATAGTGATGTTACAGCATCCAGAGGGCTTGCATATTTTTATTCAGTTACAGCATATGATGACGGTAATTCTAATGTTCCTGGCTTAAGTGGTAGTTCAGAAGTAGCTGAGAGTGGTTTATATCTTAATAGAACTACAAAAGCTGCTTATTTGACTAGACCTCCAGGCACACTGGATCAAGTTGTAGTGGTGCCAAATCCATTTAACTTGAATGCTGAGGCAATTCAGTTTACTGGGGAAAGAGATAAAATTATTTTCTACAATGTCCCTGGTGAATGTATCATAGATATTTACTCTGAAAGTGGTGACCATATTAAAGAAATCATTCATGATGATGGTTCTGGTGATCAGGCTTGGGGTGTATTGGCTGAGGAATGGTCTACTACTTCTTCAAGTCAAACAATTGTTAGTGGCCTTTACATAGCGCGTATAGAAGAAACATCTAATGGAAAACGCACTGGTAATGCCGTAATTCGAAAATTATTGATCGTAAGATAATATTGGAAATAAGGAATATTATTTAATATGACTGTATTCATTCATCGAACTGCTAAAGGAAGGATGAAGATTAGCATGAAAAGACTAAGTAAATATACTATTATAGCGTTTTTGGCCATCTTTTTGTTGATGCCTAACGTTAATGCGCAAACTGATCTTAAAAAAATTGGTCAGACAGGTTTGCAATTTCTTAAGGTGGATATGCATGCAAGAGCTGCAGGAATGGGTGGTGCATCCATCATGACTATGGGTGGTGCAGATGCATTATTCTACAACCCGGCTGGTACAGCTGAAATGGAGACAGGTCTAGACTTCTTCGCTTCACAGGTTGGTTGGATAGCTGATATAAGCTATCTTGCAACCGGTGTTACAAAAACGATGGGGAATTTGGGTACTGTTGGTGTTAGCCTTATCACCGCTAATTATGGTGATATTGTTGGTACTCGAGTTGATGCAGGATCAGAAGACGGCTATATAACAACTGGAAACCTTGCAGTAAATGCTTCGGCTGTAGGACTAACTTGGGCCCGTGCTTTAAGTGATAAATTTAGGTTTGGTGGTACACTTAAATATGCTAGCCAACAATTAGGTGAAAGTCTAATGCCAGAAACAAATAAAACAAAAACCAATCAAGTAGGTGGTTTCGCCTATGATTTTGGTACGATGTTTTATCCTGGATTTAAAAGTTTAAAACTAGGAATGAGCTTCACAAATTTTTCAGAACAGTTTAAATATGAAGAAGAATCTTTTGAATTGCCGCTCACATTCAAATTAGGTGTGGCTATGAATTTATTTGATCTGATTGGTGGCCCATCTAATAGTTCATTGAATTTTGAAGTAAATGCAATTCATCCACGTGATTATACAGAACGTGTTCACCTTGGTGGTGAATTCCTATATGGAAATATGCTAGCACTTAGAGGTGGTTATAAAACAAATTATGATCAAGAAAGTTTTAGCATGGGTTTTGGAATAAAAATGAGCGGTTTCAGAGTTGATTATGCATATTCTGCTATGGGTGACTTTGATGGAATAAGTAGGATCACTGTAGGAGCCTCATTTTAATAATTAATTCATTAATAGAATTATAGAAAAATAAAAAAAGTTCCCTTCTTGGGAACTTTTTTTATTTTTGTCTAGGTAAAATAGTTACTATAATTTTTATTGGTATTTCATCTAATCTGTAAAAATAGATAACTTTGTACCGTGTAAAGGAACTCTTTATTATGTTCAAAAAAAAATAATTATAATAATCATATTGCAGGTTATATAAAATATCTGTCTTTAGTTGTTATTATTATTTTAATCTTTATCTCCTATAATTTTATAAATAATCAAAAGGATGTAGAGCTTGCCAATGAGTTGATTGATGAGCTTAACATTCCAACTGATAGTCTGGGATTAACACTTCCTCAAAATGATAGACATTACTTATGGAAAACTGAACATGCTGGTAATACTTTAGTAGAATATGGTTTAAAACCATTTGTTAATGATATAATGATGGGAAATATTGAAGCCATAAAAAATATTTTACATTCTGAATTTATAGGAGAAATTCCCGTCAATGAATCTAGTATAGATTTAAATATAGGTTTTAGTTCTATATCTCGTTTTGTTGATAATGATTCGGAATATAAATCTCTAGATAATGCAAGTTTTATTAATTGGTTTTTGTCAAAACGTAAAAAATTTGTTGGTATTCCTCAAACAAAAATTCGTTTAAAATCATTAGCACCAGTTCATCGTGAAGAAATTGATGGTGATTGGATTGGAGTTTTTCAATTACGTATTTGGGGACAAATAGAAAATAGTGGACCAGGCGAATTAATTCTATATCTACAATTAATTATGAATGAACCAAACGAAAAAGATATAATAGGTGGGGGTTGGTTAAAAACTTTAAAATTAATCAAAAGTAAATTAGCTGTTTCATCAGAATATCTTATGGAAGAAACTTCTTTTGATTGGGGAATTAATTCTAAGATGATGCATGATAATTGGAATCATGGGCCAGCTTCTACTCACGCAAGTACGGGTGGCGTTTATGCATGTGATTATAATCGTGATGGTATTATTGATTTACTTATTAATGATTTAGCACTATATAGAGGTTATATACTTTATAAAGGTGAATTAGGTGGAAAGTTTACAGATGTTTCTATAGAGGTTGGATTGCCTCCATTAAATAATATTTCCCTTGCTGCAATAGCTGATATAAATGGTGATGGTTGGGAAGATTTTATTTTAGGCCCTGGTCTTATTTTTCAAAATATTGAAGGTAAAAAATTTCAAAATGTTTCTGATTTAAGCAATTTAACTAAAATTGCCAATCTTAGAAAAAGTGAAAAAGTAACAGGATTAACATTCGCTGATTTTGATAGAGATGGAAAAATTGATATTTATGTTTTTAGAGCTAGTGCCGTACCAAAAGAAGGATCATGGATACGTGGAAAAGTTTCTGATGAATTAGGGAATGAACTTCTTCGTAATCTTGGGGATTGGAAGTTCGAAAATGTCACTGAAAAATTGAATGCAAGTGGAGGTAGCAGGTCAGTTTTCAGTTCTGTTTGGTGGGATGCTAATTCTGATGGTTGGCAGGATTTATATGTTATACATGAATTTGGTAATGGTATTTTATTAATTAACAATAATGGTACTGGATTTACTGAACATCAATTAACTGATGGACCAGCCGATTTTGGTTCAATGGGAGTTACTTTTGGAGATTTTGATAATGATGGTTTGCCAGATCTTTATGTTGCTAGTATGTATTCCAGTGCTGGTAAAAGAGTAATCAGGAATCTCAGACCCGATGCATACCCTAGAGAATTGATGTTGGAATTGGATCGTATGGTAGCAGGTAGTCAACTCTATCATAATGAAGGAAATTTAGAGTTTAAACGAGTTGGTTCAGAATATGATGTAGATCAAGTTGGTTGGGCATATGGTCCAGCAATGGTTGACCTTGATAATGATGGTTGGTTAGATATTTATGCTACAGCAGGTTTTATAAGTAGAAATCGTGATAAACCAGATGGATGATCATGCTTATGGCAGGCTGTCGTGTCACAGCCTTTTGATAGAGCTTGTAAAGTTCCAGTGCCTGGTGAAATAGATGAATCATTAGATGAATTCTGGGTTGGAGATCCTTGGGCTATTTCAACCAGTAATAATCTTAGTGGCTTTGAGAGAAATTTAGTTTATCTTAATAAGTCAGGTTCTAATTTTGTAGATATAAGTTATCTTACAGGTGCTGATTCAGATGGAGATGGCAGATGTGTTATACCCGCGGATTTAAATAATGATGGAAGGCAAGACCTTGTTGTAAGGCAAGTAGGGGGAGGACCTTTACAAGTCTATGAGAATCGGTTCCCTAAACAACATTGGCTTAAGCTATCTCTTCGCGGAACAAAGAGTAATAGTCTAGGAATTGGAGCAAAAGTTACTGCAAATCTTTCAGGTAGACTTATAGTAAGAGAATTGCATCCTATTAATAGCTATCGTTCCCAATCCCCTAGTTTAATTCACTTTGGGCTTGGGAAACATAATAAGATTGATTCTTTGATAATTGAATGGCCATCAGGTATTATTCAAGAAATCGGAGAAATTGATGTAGATAGGCATATTTTGATTCATGAAAAAAATAATAATGTACTACCGTTTAATCCGGGTAGTCAGATTGCGCCTTAACAAATAATTATTGTTAATAACGTCTATACTTTAATGATCAGTTTAAAAATAATTAAGCTATCTTCTATTATCCATCTAACCTTGATTCTTATTCTAATAATGATGTTAGGTTGCGGCGATTCTGAACAAAAAGAAGAGCTTACTCTTGATGAATTGAAAACTGCTGAAAAGATTCTTTCATTTCTTAATCTTGCACAAGAGGCTCTTGATGAAGGTCGTTATAATGCTGCCTTAACTCAGATCGATAGTGCAGAAATCTATGGTAAGCACCTAGCCGGAGTACATTATTTTCGTGGCTTAATTTTGGATCAATTAAACCGTTTTGATGACTCGGAGATAGCATACTCACAAGCTCTAATAATAAATCCATCTTTTCATGGTGCATGGTTTAATATGGGAAATAATGCCTTAGGACTTGATCAATTCAATAAAGCTCTTAAACATTACAATAATGAATTAAAAGAATACCCACGTGCTGAAGTATATGAGAAAATAGCTGTTACCCATGCTAATCTCTATGAATCTGAAAAGGCTATGGAAAATGTAATGAAAGCCGTAGGAATTGACAGTTTATATGCTCCAGCATATTTCCTATTGGGTAGGATTTACAGAGATGAAGGAAAAATAAAGGATGCTTTAATCAATTTAAGGAAAGCTCACAAACTTGATCCAGAAAATCATGAATATATTTATGAATTAGGAGCGTTACTTCTAAAATCTGGTTCTATTGATGAATCAATAAATTATCTATACTTAGCTCAACAGAATATGCAATGGCATTATGGATCTAATTACAATCTTGGCCAAGCATTAGTTAGAATAGGTAAAGAACAGGAAGGTCATCAATTACTTGTAAGGGCGGACTCATTGCAAGAGCTAGAATCTCTTACGGCTAGATTCTTACAACGGACTAGGGAAAGGCCTAATAACCAAACTGATTGGGGTAATTTAGCAAACGTTTTTCGCCGGATGGGAAGACTTAATGAAGCTACCAAAGCCTATAAAGTTGCTCTATCTCTTGGCCCCAATAATCTTGAATTAAGAAATACAGTTGCATATCTTTCTCTAGCAACTGGAGATACCACAGGAGCATTATGGCATTATAGGCGCTTACTTGAACAGGATCATACGAGAGCAGATACTTGGTTTAATCTTGGAATAATTCAAGTCAGTCGTGGAGAATTTTCATCTGCTCGAAAATCATGGGAGAATGTTTTGAGACTTGAGCCTGGAGATTCTACTACAAGTCAATTTCTTAGAAAATTGCCAAAATCAACATTTTTAGAGATATTAGAATGATAAAGTGTAGATATATATCAATCAGTCTATTTGTTTTAATTTTTCTTGTATCGAGCTGTGATAGGTCAGACAAGAAACAATCTCTTCAAACAGAAGATTTACGTAAGCATCAGGGTATAATTGTATTGCTTTCTGAATCTAAAAATGCTTTAGACCTTGGTAATTTTGAATTAGCACTTACTTTAGTAGACAGTGCGTTAAAATATGACAATGATATGGCTGAGGTTTTTTTCTTGAAGGGTAGGATATACGAAAAAATTAATCAGAATGAAAAATCAATAAAATCTTATCAGAAGGCACTCAGAAAAAATCCAGGTTATCGAGGAGCCAATTTCAATATGGGAAATATTGCTTATAAGGAAGGAAGATTTCGATCCTCATTGATACATTATAAAAATGAAATAAAACTTGGCCCTAGAGCCGATGTATATTTTAATATGGCACATGCCTACGCAGATATATATGAGCCTGATAGTTCACAGCAAGTACTTCACAAAGCAATTGCTACGGATGGCAATTATTCTGATGCCTACATGCTACTAGGGCAAATGTACAAAGATGCTGGAGATATAGATAAGGCATTAGAATATACTCAGATAGGTTTTGATCTAAATCCTCAAGATCTTGATAATCAATATGGGTTGGGTCTAATTCTATTACAAATTGGAAAAGTAAATGAAGCAATTTCATATCTTACTTCTGTTAGCGATCAACGTCCATGGGATCATGGCGCACATTACGGTATGGGACAGGCTTTAATTCGTTTAGGCAGAGAGGAGGAAGGAAAAAAGTATATTGCAAAGAGTGATAGTCTCCGTGAATTTCAATCGAGGATAAAACATATTGAGGAAAATATCCGTGATAATCCTACTGATCCTACTCATTGGGTTACACTTGGAAGTGTATTTTTCCGTTTAGGCAATATTGCTTCAGCTGTTGAATCGTATAAAATAGCATTATATAATAATCCTTCTGATACCCGGTTACGACAAAATCTTGCTGGATTAAATCTGGCTCTTAGAGATACCTCTGAAGCTATTGTTCAATATGAGGAAGCAGTTAAGTTTGATTCTACCCTATCGGATGCTTGGTTTAACCTAGGAATAATTAATTATAGGAAAGGAAATTATAAATTAGCACGAGAGAATCTAAATTCGGCACTTCGCCATAATCCTGAAGATAAAGATGCCAGAAATTTAATTTCAGAATTAGATGATACAGGTGAAGAAATTGAGTCTTCAGGATTAATAAAGGTTCAAAGGGCTTTGAATTCCGGGAAATTTCGTAAAGCTTTAGAACATTTAGAAAGCCTGGGCAAAGACATTAGAAATACGGTTGAGGCTCTTTTTCTTCACGTGGAGATTTTAACAAGACTTAACCGCTATCAGGAAGCTTATGATGTGCTTGAAATAATTGCTGGGCGTGATTCGAATATTGAAGGAGTTCAGATTAGTCTCGGAGATGTTGCTTATAAGTTAAAAAAGTTTGAAGTAGCAAATAATCATTACAGAAAGGAGAAAGATTTTGATTCAAAACCAGGTATTTTGTTCAAAATTGGACTTTCCTTGCTTAGCTTAAATAAACCAGATAGTGCAATAGTGGTTTTTCAAAAATGTGTGAATGTAGATTCTGGATTTGGAGAAGTATATCCTTGGCTTGGTAGGCTCTACTGGCACGCTGGTGATTCTTTAAATGCCTTTTCTTCATTTAAAAAAGGTTACATTTCAGATCCTTTAAATATAGATAATCTTTATTTATTGAGTGCATTTCATATGCAAAAGGGTAATATTGATGATGCTACTATTTACCTTAGGGAACTGATTCAAAACTATCCGTGGCATGTAGGTGGACATTACGATTTAGGTGTTGCACTTTCTAGTAAAGGGGAAAAAGAGGAAGCAAAATATTATCTAGCGAAAGCAGATACTTTAGGTATGATTGAAAGACAATTAAATCATACCCAATTGCGTGCCAACCGTTTCCCAAATGATTCAGGTAACTGGGTTAAAATTGGGAAATTATATTTTCAATCTAGAAGATATGAAAAAGCAATCGAAGCATTTAATATAGCACTATCAATTAATCCAGATGACGATTTTGCGAATCGCGCTGTTCGGGAATTACAGTCGATGCGATCAGAGAGAATTCAATAGAAAGAAAAAAATTGTTATGAAAATAATTACATCAGTTTATAACTCGGTTAAATTTCCAGACTTTTTTGTAATATGCTTCATACTATTAGTATCATGTTCTGAAGATATTATACCGCATATAGCTTACTATGAGAATGGCAATAAGATGGAAGAGGGTACATTCAAATCTAGTGAGAAACATGGTATATGGATTAATTGGTATGAAGATGGAACAAAAAAATCAGAAGGTCGCTATAAAAAAGGTATGATGGATGGTGATTGGATCTTTTTTCATGAGAATGGATCGGTTAAGGCAAATGTAATATATATTGAAGGATCAGGAGAAGGGACAATGGATGATATCCCAAGTGAAGGCTTGGAAGGAGAATGTATTTTCTTTTATGATAATGGCACTAAGAAATCTGAGCATTTTTATAAAAAAGGAAAAATGGAGGGTTTACAGCTTGGTTGGCATTCAAATGGAGAAAAAGATTCAGAGGTAAGTTTTAAAGCTGGTGAAATGGACGGAAAGGTTCTAAACTGGTATGAGAGTGGAAATAAGGAATTAGAAGCTCATTATATTGAAGGTGCCAGAGATGGTCTTTGGAAATCTTGGTATGAGGGGGGAAGTCCATCAAGTGAACTTTCTTTTAAAGATGATAAAAAACACGGAATTGAAACTGTTTGGTATGAAAATGGGAAAAAAGAAAGTGAATTTCATTGGGAAGATGGTGTTTATGATGGGAAACAAACTTTTTGGTATAAGAATGGCCAGATTAAAGGAGAAGGATATTTTAAAAATGGAAAAAGACAAGGAAACCAGATAATTTGGTTTGAAAATGGAAATAAAATGCAAGAGGGTTTTTTTCTTGATGATAAGATGAATGGAAAATGGTTTTACTGGTATGAAAATGGCCAAAAAAAATTAGAAGCAAATTATCTAGATGACTTGCAAGTAGGAAAATGGATTACTTGGACAAAAGATGGAAAGGAAAAGAGAGAAAAATTACAAGATTGAAAATAATTTGTCCTGATCCAATTAAAATTTTTTCCTTAAGAATTCTTGAATGAGAATTTGAAGAGGCTTAAAATCTAATTAGATAAAGTACGAATCATTCTCATCTGATTTAGTAGGCAATAATATTGATGGATCTATTATGGATGAGAATCTTGGAGAAAGAATATTATCTAAAAAAATTCTGATAGGAGAAAAAATGAAAATTAAATCATCATTATTGACGTTCATCATTTTATGTAGTTTCTTTTTATTGAGATGTGCTGGTGTGCAACAGAATCAGAGTGGAGACTCAACAAGCGATGAAGCAGGCTTTGTATCTATGTTTAATGGAAAGGACTTTACTGGTTGGGAAGGGGATTTCGATTATTTTAGAATTAAAGATGGTATTATAATTGCTGGAAGTCTAGAAAACCCTATTCCTCAGAATGAATTTTTATGTACTCAAAGAGAATATTCAAATTTCGAAATGCGACTTCAAGTAAAAGTGAATTCTACCAGTGGACGTGAAAATGGTGGTATTCAAATAAGATCTCAAAGAGTACCAAACCATAATGAGGTTGCTGGTTATCAAGCGGATATTGGTATTCAACCAACAAGAAATATTTGGGGTGGTCTTTATGATGAGTCACGTAGAAATGAAATGCTTGACTTAGGAAACCAAGATAGTTTAAACAAGGTTTGGAATGTAGATCAATGGACCGATTATAGAATACGTTGTGAAGGCAAAAGAATTCAGATCTGGATCAATGGTTTTCAGACTGTAGATTATTATGAAAAAGATCCAACAATTGAAGATACAGGTATTATCGGGCTTCAAATTCATAGTAGTAAAGAACCTAGCGAGATATGGTATAAAAATATTCGAATTAAAGAATTAAACATAAAATCCAGTTCAGCTGATGATATTCGAGATCCCTCTAATGCACTAGCGAACCTTGATCTGTATCCTGGTCTTGAGGCTTCTCTTGTAGCCTCTGAGCCTACAATACTTAGTCCTACAAATCTAGACGTTGATCACAAAGGAAGAATTTGGGTATGTGAAGTAGTTAACTATAGAGCACATGCTATAGAAAACAAACGTCCAGAGGGAGACAGAATTCTTATTCTTGAAGATAATGATGGTGATGGAGAGGCTGATACTGTAAAAGTGTATTATCAAGGACGAGATATTGATGCTGCTTTAGGCATTTCAGTTTTGGGGAATAAAGTAATTGTTACTGTAGCCCCAAATGTTATTGTATTTACAGATGAAGATGGTGATGACAAACCAGATCGTAAGGAATATTTATTTACCGAGACTGGTATTGAACAAAATGATCACTCGACTCATTCATTTTTGTTCGGACCTGATGGAAAACTTTACTGGAATATGGGGAATGCGGGTTTTTTCGTGCATGACAAAGATGGAAATCAGGTTTTGGATCGTTGGGGTAACGGAGTGTATGCAAAAGGTACTTCAAGAGCCTCCGAAAGGAGAGGGCTTCCATACAATTATTTGGATGAGGAAACTTCATATTATGGTGGGATGGTTTTTAGAAACAATATGGATGGTTCAGATTTTGAAGTTCTTGCACACAATTTCAGGAATAATTATGAAGTCACAGTTGATTCCTATGGAAATATGTGGCAATCCGATAATGATGATGATGGAAATGCCGGCGTAAGAATGAATTATATTTTGGAATATGGGAATTATGGTTACCGAGATGAAATAACTGGTGCCGGTTGGCAAGAGCCAAGGACAGGGTGGAGTAATGAAATTCCTAAACGGCATTGGCACCAGAATGATCCTGGCGTAATTCCTAATGTAGTACTATCTGGTGCGGGATCTCCAGCTGGGATTACCTTCTATGAAGGAAGACTCCTACCTGAACCTTTATGGGATAAAGCATTCCATGCTGATGCTGGCCCTGGGGTTCTTTGGGCCATAAATGACAAAATGGTTGGTGCGGGTTATGAAGGAGAAATGGTAAATATTTTAAAAGGAGAAAGAGATAAATGGATGCGTCCTGTTGATGTTTCTGTAGCACCAGATGGTTCTCTATTTGTAACAGACTGGTATGATCCAGTTTTAGGTTGGAATCGTCAAGAAGATACTGGAAGAGGTCGTCTTTTTCGGGTAGCCCCAATCGGGCATAAATATTCGGTTCCAAAATTTGATTTTTCTTCAGCTGAAGGTGCGATTGAAGCTCTGAAAAACCCTAATTATTCTGTTCGATATTTGGCTTGGACAGCATTGAACGAGATGCAGGAAAAAGCTGAAGATCAACTTTTAAAACTCTATAATTCAAGTGATTCAAGATATAGGGCCAGATCTCTTTGGTTACTTTCCAAGATTCAAGGTAAAGGTGAAAAACATATTCAAATGGCTAGCAAAGATTCAGATGAAAACATAAGGATTGTATCAATTCGAGCAGCCCGTCAAATAGATATGGATATAATTCCTCTTTTAACATCACTTGTGTCTGACCCATCGCCTCGTGTTCGAAGAGAGTGTGCAATTGCTATCAGGGAATCAAATTCTGACTTGGCTTCCCAATTGTGGAGTAAACTTGCTCAAAAACACGATGGAAAAGACAGATGGTATCTTGAAGCTTTAGGTATTGCGGCAGGGGGTCGTTGGGATTCTTTCCTATCCACTTGGTTAAAAGATGTAGGAGATAATTGGAATTCTGAAGCAGGCAGAGATATTATCTGGCGTTCGAGAGCTAAAGTAACCCCATCTTATTTAAAACAGATTCTTAATTCTTCTAAAATTTCTGTTTCTGATAGTAAAAGATATGTAAGGGCGCTTGACTTTCAACCAGAAAGTGAGGAAAAAACCAATATTTTAAGAGATTTAGTTCTTTCCTCTTCAAGAGATGAGGCTGTTGAAAAAAACACTTTTGTTGCTACTGAAGCTCTATTACGACTTGAGAACTTTGATATAAATCAAAATTCTACGGTTCAAGAAAGTATCAATAGTTTGATGAAGAATGCTGTTGGTACTGAACAATTTGCACAATTGGTTCGTAAGTATAATTTGACTGAATATTATGACGCACTTATGACTATGGCATTAGAGAATAAAGATAACTTGACTAGTTTATATGCGATACAGGTACTGTTTGACGCTGAAGAGCAAGATGTATTTGGAAGTTTTCTATCATCTAATATTGAGACTGCTCTTAAGACTGCTGATGCACTAGGAAATAGTAGGGATCGTAGATCTGTACCCATATTGGTAACAGCACTAATGGATGAAGGATTAGATCGGCAGGTCAGAGCGCAGACAGTGAGGGCATTGGTTCTGACTAGAGGTGGTGCTGAAAAATTATTGGAATTAGCTAAGAATGGAGAATTTCCTGAAAGATTGAAGAAAGTTGCTGGGCAGGCCATGGCAAATTCAATGCATGTAATTATGAGAGAAGAGGCTTCAAAATATTTCCCAATGCCTCCAATGAAAGGGGATCAAGTTCTTCCTGGGATGACGGAGTTATTAGTATATGTTGGAGATTCAGATAATGGGAAGAAAGTTTTTGATAGTGCAAGTTGCTCCCAATGCCACATAATTAATGGAAAAGGGGTCAACTTTGGTCCTAATCTTTCTAAAATTGGTGATAAACTTTCAAAAGAGGGGCTTTATAAATCTATTCTTGATCCTAGTGCGGGTATCTCTTCCTCATACAAACAATTTCTCTTGGAATTGGAAGATGGTGATCAAATGACAGGATTTATTGTCAGTGAAACTGCTGATAAAATAACAGTCAGGAGTGAGGGTGGAATTGTCACAGATTTTTCCTTATCAGATATCAGTAATAGATATGAGTTACCAAATTCAGCGATGCCGGCAGATCTACAGTTACTAATGACTGTTGATGAGTTAGTTGATCTTGTTGAATATCTAGTAGAGTTAAAATAGTAGATTTTTCCTTAGAAGTTTAAAGGAGTCTATCTAATCATGCCCAAGAAACATTTTATGTTTTTTCTTATTCTTTTTACTATTTTTCTTTCCTGTAAGGAAGAAGCTTCCAGTAATGCTGCGGAAGAAGAAGTAGTGGAGCTTTTATGTTTGGGAGACCCTACTTATGTATCTTTTCAGAGTCAGATAGATGAAGCATCTGACGGTGATAC
>MDTE01061205.1_pt1 | contig 33564 bp, 29 predicted proteins | sample 811231 | NCBI WGS metagenome assembly MDTE01 (sample SAMN05326651, study PRJNA326480) | marine metagenome | isolation source: seawater | place: Indian Ocean: Red Sea | collected 2010
CGGAAGAAGCCGAAGAAGCCGAAGAAGCCGAAGAAGCGGAAGAAGCCGAAGAAGCGGAAGAAGCCGAAGAAGCGGAAGAAGCCGAAGCAGCGGAAGAAGCCGAAGCAGCGGAAGAAGCCGAAGAGGTGGAAGAAGCCGAAGAAGCCGAAGAAGCCGAAGAAGCGGAAGAGGCAGAAGAAGCCGATGAGACGGATCTAAATATACCGGCACCGGAAGAAGCCACTCGTCTTAGGGAATCCCTCGCTCGAGAGTTGGAAGCCACAGAAAAGGCGATGAAATACCAACGCCAGGATACGAGTGTGCTCTTTTCTCTGGCGGATTTAACAGCTCCATCCCAGACGGCCGCGAAAGAGCGCGGTGATGGTGGCCTTCTTGATATTCGAGAGGTCGCCAGAGAAGCGCGACAGCAGTCGGACCAATCGGATCCATTCCGGCAATTTGATCGGGCCGGAGATAGGACTCCAGACACGACCGAGATCCCAACGGAGGTTCGGCCTGCTCCGGAACGAATTCAAGTGTCCACACCACTTATTCGCAAACGGCGGGCTCGATCTGCCGGTCGAATTCTCCTTGTAACCGGGATCACGGCGGCTCTTGGGCTGGGTGCGGTCATGGGGATTTTCAAGGATCGTCTATTTGGCGGGAAAAAGATTATTCAAAAAGAGCTGCCGATGGAGGTGCAACTTCCAAAGGAGTTCCGTGGTACCTGGTATAGTACGTGCCCTGACCCGAAGAAGACATCTACCCTCCTGGTCACAACGGATATGCTCTCGTTGACCGATTGTGATGCGACTCAACGTACGGTCACCCGTATAAAAGGAACGGATCAGGATACAGAGGGGGTATTTACAATCCGCCGGGCGGCCTGGGGGAAAGAAGGTACGGTATCCGGCAGCTTGACCCTCGAAAAGGTCGGAGACGAATCAGCCGCGTCCAACCTGCTTGTTGGCTTTAACTTTACGATGGGTCATGAGTCAGCGGGTATGGAGGGCAATCTGGTTCGCCAGTTCCAGCGACAAAAGCCCGCTCCTCCGAAAGAGGCAGAGCCTGTCGCGGCGACTCCAGCCAATGAGGGGGAAGCGTCTGGAGAGGAGCAGGTGGCCGATGCATCGACTGCAGACTCCAAACCGCAGGCCAAGACGGCTGAGACCAAGAAGTCCCCAAAACCGAAGGCTAAGCGCACCAAACGAAAGAAGAAGACGACTTCGAGTCGTAGGGCCTCTAAGAAAACACGTACCGAAAAGAAGAAAGACAAGCCCAAGCGGGTTGAGAGCAATGAAGCGACGAAACTTCTCGCCAATATTAAAGGGCAGCAGAAGGAGAAGAAAGAGAAGGTCGAAGCAGATCGATCCCATCTGCCGGAGAAGCCCACGATTTCCCAGATCAAGCGTGCGGCAAGCTCTGTACAGCCAAGCATCAACTCCTGTTATGGCCGATATGGTGATGGTTCCGGTCCTAAACGAGTCAAGGCGAAGCTCTCCGTATCAGGAAAGACCGGTAAGGTTACGAGCGCGCGCATTACAACACCGCCGTACTCCGGTAACGAAGTGGGCACATGCATGAACAATGCGCTTCGGACGATGAAGTTCCGCCCCTTCAAACGCGATAAATTCTCGTTCCAGATCCCCTTCGTTCTACGGTGATCTCCGGGGTCTGGTTAGACCTCGACGACGGTCGCGATACCCTGGCCAACACCGATACAAAGAGTGGCCAGGCCGTAGCCTCCACCGTTTCGTTTCAGGCCATGTAGGAGGGTGGTAAGTACGCGGGCTCCGGAGCATCCCAGAGGGTGGCCTAATGCGATAGCACCGCCGTAGGGATTGACATATGATGGATCCACATCGAGCTCACGTATCACCGCAAGGCTTTGCGCAGCAAAGGCCTCGTTCAGTTCAATTTGACCCAGCTGGTCGAATCCTAGCCCAGCCCGCTCCATCGCCAACCGGCTCGCAGGCACGGGACCAATCCCCATGATGCACGGGTCGACTCCAGCGACTCCATTACTTACGAAGCGCCCCAGGGCTTGGCCGCCAAGTGCTTTCAGACCGGCTTCGGAGGCCATCAGGACGGCGCAGGCTCCGTCATTCAGTGTACTGCTATTACCTGCTGTTACGGTGCCTCCCTGGCGGAAGACGGCCCGCAACCGAGCGAGTTTCTCAAGAGATGTATCCCGCCGAGGGCCTTCGTCTACAGAGATGGTTGTAATCTGGCCTTTGCGTCCAGGTATTTGAACGGGGACGATCTCGTTCTCGAAATCGCCAGAGTCTATCGCCTGTGCTGCTTTGGTATGACTTCCCAACGCGAACGCATCTTGATCTTCGCGCGAGATCGCATACTTCTCGGCCAGATTCTCGGCGGTTTCGCCCATCTGCTCGAGGGGAAAGCTCTTCTCCATTCGTGGGTTGGGGTAACGCCACCCTAGCGCTGTGTCGTAGGCGACCGCATTCCCAATGGGTTTCGCCCCACGATACTTGGGTAGGGAGTATGGGGCTCGCGTCATATTCTCTACGCCGCCAGCCAGAAAGAGGTCTCCTTCTCCACAGCGGATCGCGCGTGCGGCCTGGATTACAGCTTCCAGGCCCGAACCGCATAAGCGGTTGACTGTCACACCAGGTACTGTGTTTGGCAGACCGGCTAGCAACGAGGCCATCCGGGCGATATTTCTATTGTCTTCGCCAGCCTGATTCGAACAACCCATGAAGACATCGTTGATCTGACCGGGATCGATCCCGGTCTTTTCAACCAGCGCCTTGATCGTATCGGCTAGAAGATCATCCGCCCGGACGGGGGCTAGCCCCCCCCCATATCGCCCGATTGGAGTACGAATTGCGTCGATAAAATATACGTCCGACACGACCTACCTCATTACTGATGAACGGCGGAATCATTCGTTAGCTACACTTCCTTGTCAATCATATATCTGGAACCTGAACCAACTTCTGATACATATAGAGTTATGCGTGTGCTTGGTATTGACCATGGAACGAAACGAATCGGCCTGGCGTTATCCGATCCCTTCGGAGTAATCGCTTCTCCGTTTGGATTCTTTGATACCCACCCTCGTACGCGGCTGAAAAAACGATTGGAGAAGCTGTTCCTGGAACAGGATGTGCGGGTCGTTGTAGTCGGCGAGCCATTGATGATGGATGGAAGTGTGGGGGTTCAGGCAGAGAAGGTCGATGATTTTGTTGTCTGGCTGGAGTCCTGGTGCACGGTACGCATTGAACGGGTGGATGAGCGCCTTACATCTGTAATGGCTGAGAAAGCCTTGATCGAGGGGGGCGTTCGGCGTGCCGAGCGAAAACAGAAAAGGGATGCCATTGCGGCAGCCATTTTGCTCCAGAGCTGGCTTGATGCGCAGGTGAAAGATGAGGGTTAAGCCTGCCCGCTTCGTATTCGGCCTCGTAGGTGCCGAATGGCTGTTCATCGTTATATTCGCGAGTCTGCTGCATGTGGAGTCTGTGTATTATGAGCCTGGACCGAAAGGGCCGGAACATCGAATCATGTTTCCTGTGGAGCGGGGGGAAAGCCCCACGTCTGTACTGCGACGGCTATCCAGGCTCGGTGTGGTACGAGATGTAGCCTGGGTGTCGTTCTGGGCGCGAAAGCAAAACGCGACCGGATGTATGAAGGCTGGCCAACATATGCTCACGTTGCCGGCATCACCAGAGCAAGCGTTGCGTGCTTTATGCGAGTCCCCCCCCAGACCTTCTGTTCGTTTTACCATCGTGGAAGGGATGACTCTATTTGAGATGATCCTTCGAATGGAGAAGATGGGATTGGGAAATTGGTCTGAGCTGATGGTTGTAGAACAGCCCAATACGGTGGAGACCGGACCGGGAGGGAAGCTTTCTCCATTACATCTGGAGGGGTATCTCTATCCTGACACCTACGAAGTCTCTACAGTCGGCGCCGTGGGCGAACTGGTACAGCGTGCCCGCGATCGTTTCGAAGAGGTCTTTGACGAGGTTATGGCGTCGTCTATTACTCTAGAGCGTCCATTGAGCCGTCATTCGATTGTAACCCTGGCTTCGATCGTCGAGCGAGAGGCTGTGGTGGCAGAAGAGATGCCGTTGATCGCCGGGGTCTACCTCAACCGATTGATGCGTTCGATGAAATTACAGGCCGATCCCACCCTCAATTATGGACCCAATGTATGGCATCTACGCGCGTCACCGATTCTTCGAAAAGATCGTAGTAATCTGCACAACACCTACGCCCATCGAGGACTACCACCCGGGCCGATCGGTGCACCCAGCCGCCAGGCGTTGCAGGCTGTCTTGAATCCTGCCGAGACAAAGGCGCTGTTCTTCGTGGCCCGCGGTGACGGTAGTGGGCGACACTACTTCGCAAAGACGTATCGGCAGCATAAGAAGAACGTTCGACGGTATCGAAAGCGCACCGCAGCTCGTTAACTATCGGTCTCCTCGCTCTCTTCGCGCTCGTCTGTTTCCGGTCGATTTTTCCCACGCAGCCGATCAATCACGAATTCCTTGAGGAATAGAAGGGTTATCAGCAGGGAGATCACCCACAGAACCGAGAACACAATACGCTCTGTTTGGGCACGTTTTTTATGACCCTTTATACCGATATCAATATAGGCCGTTTGGGGATCATTGGGCAGATACGCAATTTGGACACGAGACCCTTTGCTCATGCCTTGATGGTAGGTTCGCACTTTGTAATCTGGGACCTTGAATTTTTCTCCTTGCGGGGTTGAAAACTCGACCACCGGAATACACAGATGAAGACCCTTCTGGCTCGGGCAGTTCGCATGGTACGCTGCGTCTACGACAACGCCCTGGGTCGTTACCGCGTTCTTGTTGAAGTGCTCCCAGTGGTCTCCTCTTTCGAAGATAACCCCGGGTAACGTAACGGTCATGAGGGCGAAGATTGCCATCATAGAATAGAAAAATATGCGTCCGAGTATTCGCATTAAGAATTCACTGTAATTTTGATCTTGGTGTTCAGGTAGTCGTTCGTTTGGGGCTTTTCGAGACAAAGGGATTGTCTCGAACGTAAAACCGCCAGGGCTTTTTGGCCCAGGTACCGGCATAATCTACTCCGATTCTAGGCGAACAGGCTATCTGTTCTGTAGATACCTCTATATCGGGTTCGACGACTAATGAGCCGCTTTGGAGATTTTGCTGATTATGATCTCGAGTGATGTGTAGGGCTCGCGTCAGGCGCCCGGGCCCGTTGGTCGTTCGCTCAATGCCTTCCAATGGTTCAATGGCACGAATCAGCACAGCTGCGGCTTGTCCCTCGGGCCATGTGACCACATTGAACATATCGTACATACCGTAGATCAGGTACACGTAGGCATGACCCGGTGGTCCGAACATTGGCGCCGTACGGGCGGTTTTCCCCGCCGATGCATGGCAGGCCTTGTCGTCCGTACCGCGGTAGGCCTCTGTTTCCACAATGCGGCCGCGTAATAGGCCAAATTCGGGGTGCTCATGAATGATCTGTGCCCCGAGCAGCTTTTGCGCGACGTGGACAGGATCCTCAAGATAAAAGTCGGTGGAGAAGCAGGGCATCGATTGTACGTTTCTGGTTACGAACCTTTGGAGCTATCGTGTTCGTCTAGAATGTGCAATAGGTCGCCTTCTGCGGTCGTTTTTCAAAATAATGGGTCGAGACCGATCCAGTGTAATCGTACGAATTATACGGAATCGGTTGACCTTAGCGTCCGACTCATGCTATCCCACCGCGACTTTCGTCCCGGGTCCACGGCAGGCCCTCGGGACCGCAACCAAGCGTATGGAGGCTGCCATGGAGACTATCGAACTTAAGTTAAGCACACGCGTTCCCAAAGGTAAGGGAGCCGCCCGTGCAACACGCCGTGCAGGGATGGTACCAGGAATCATATATGGTATCACCGATAAAAACACCGCCATAGCGATATCGCCCCGAGAGATTATTCGGGTGATCGGTAGTCCCAGAGGACGAAACTCTGTTCTCAACCTCACAACGGACAGTGGTGATAACCAGTTGGCGATTATTCGCGACTACACCGTGCACCCCGTTTCTCGGAAATTATTGCATGTAGACTTCATGCGAGTACGTGAGGATAGTGTCCTGACGCTCAATGTGCCTATGCGGTATAATGGTCGCCCGGTTGGTGTGGATAAGGGCGCAAGGCTTGTTCCCGTCGTACAAGAACTCAAGATAGAGTGCCGCGCCGATCAGATCCCGGAAACAATCGATGTCGATGTGACTCCGTTTGATCTTGGCGACTCACTCTATTCCCAGGATGTTGTCTTACCTGAAGGAGTTACTCCGGCTTTCCGAACGAACTTCCCAGTACTAACGGTTAGTCAGATTCGCGTTCTTGAGGTTGATGCTCCTGTTTCCGACGAAGAAGGTGAAGAAGGTGAAGAAGGCGAAGAAGCAGCGGAAGGCGCAGAGGCCTCCGAGGGTTCTGGCGACTCTTCTTCTGATTCCGAAGGTGGGGACGGAGAATCCTGATGTTGATTGTCGGACTCGGTAACCCCGGTCCGGAATATGCGGAGACCCGCCATAACATTGGCTTCATGGTACTGGACGAACTTGCCGACCGTATCGGAGCCCAGTGGTCTCAAGGTCGACGTTTCGCTCATACCCGAGGCCGATTTTCAGGTCGTGTAGTTACATTGTTGAAACCCTTCACATTCATGAACCGTTCCGGTGAAGTCGTTGCCGATAGGGCACGCTTTTTTCAGCTAGACGTGGATGATGTGTTGGTCGTGCATGACGACCTTGATCTTCCCTTTGGTTCCATTCGGGTAAAAAAGGGCGGTGGCCTTGCCGGTCATAATGGACTTAAGTCCATTGCTGAGCGCATGGGGTCCCGTGACTTTGGTCGTATTCGGGTTGGTATTGGTCGACCCGAGCATAGTGGCCAGGTGCGCTCTTTTGTGCTGGAGGCCTTCGCGCCAACGGAGAAAGAGCATCTATTGGACGTTCTAGGTGTCGCGCATGACGCGACCGAGCTCTTCCTTAACGAAGAGATCAAGACCGTCCAGAATATGATTCATGGAAAGAATGTAGTGACCGACAAATCGGTCGATAAATCTGAACCTCAGTCGTAAGACTAATCTACTAATTTAGGAGAATCGATAATGACTGCCGACCAGCTGGTTTACCTTGTTATTGGCTCGGGCGTGTTGGCGTTGGCCTACACATTTTTCAAATCATCCTGGGTTGCCAAACAAGATGTAGGTACCCCGAAAATGGCCAATATATCGACGCATATTGCGGACGGTGCCATGTCCTTTTTGAAGGCTGAATATCGCGTTTTGTCCATATTCGTTGTTTGTGTTGCCATCCTACTTGGTTTTTCCGCTGACGCTGACAAGTCGCATATGGTTATTGCCGTATCCTTCATCGTCGGTGCGTTATGCTCTGGTCTTGCTGGCTATATTGGTATGAAAGTCGCCACAAAGGCGAATGTACGAACCACCAACGCGGCTCGGAAGAGCCTGGGTGCGGGACTGGAGATTGCTTTCGCCGGTGGTTCCGTTATGGGGATGGGCGTCGTCGGTCTTGGCGTGTTGGGATTAAGCTCCCTGTTCGCTATCTATGGAAACACCTTTGATATCCAGACCGGTGATAACCTCGCCAATGTCGACAATGTCACGCGAGTCATCACCATTATTACAGGCTTCTCCTTTGGAGCGTCCTCCATCGCGCTCTTCGCACGCGTTGGCGGTGGAATCTACACCAAGGCGGCGGATGTTGGTGCTGACCTTGTCGGAAAGGTTGAAGCGGGCATCCCTGAAGATCATCCTCTCAATCCTGCCACCATCGCCGATAACGTTGGTGATAACGTGGGTGATGTTGCCGGTATGGGAGCAGACCTTTTCGAATCCTATGTTGGCTCCATCATTGGAACCATGGTTCTTGGCTCTGCGTTCATCATGGTTCCGGAATTCGCTGAGAATTTCAACGGACTCGGGGCCGTTCTTTTACCGTTGGTCCTCGCGGCCGCCGGTATCGTGGCATCCATCATTGGAACCTTCTTTGTACGCGTAAAGGAGGGGGGTAACCCTCAGAAAGCCTTGAATACGGGTGAGTTCGTATCTGCGGCCGTTCTCCTGGTAGCCTCCTACTTCATCATCACCTGGATGCTTCCTGAAAGTTGGAAGGTGGGTGGCGATACATTCACTGCCAACGGCGTGTTTTTCGCGACCATCATTGGTTTATCAGCCGGTCTCTTGATTGGTCTCATTACTGAGCATTACACCGGTACAGGAACTGGTCCGGTCCAATCCATTGTCAATCAATCGGTGACGGGTACTGCCACCAATATCATCGCCGGTCTTGGCGTGGGCATGATCTCCACGGCAATACCGATTCTTATTATCGCCGCTGCAATCATCGGTGCGTATGAGTTCGCGGGCCTCTACGGTATCGCGATCGCGGCCGTTGGTATGCTGGCGAATACTGGAATCCAGTTGGCAGTCGACGCCTACGGACCGATCTCCGATAACGCTGGTGGAATTGCAGAGATGAGCGAACTTCCCAAAGAGGTTCGTGAGCGTACCGACAAACTCGACGCGGTTGGAAACACCACGGCGGCCATTGGTAAAGGCTTCGCGATCGGTTCTGCTGCCCTTACAGCTTTGGCTCTCTTCGCAGCGTTCGTTACCTCCTATAATGTAACGCACCCGGAGACCCAGCTGACCGGTATCAATGTTACCGAGCCGAAAGTTATGGCCGCTCTCTTTGTTGGTGCCATGTTACCGTTCCTCTTCTCCGCTTTGGCTATGCAGGCGGTGGGCCGTGCCGCAATGGCGATGATTCAAGAGGTACGTCGCCAGTTCAGCAGCATTCCCGAGCTTCGAAAGGCTCTGGATGCCATGACCCGAAACGAAGGCAAAGACATCGAAGAGTGGAGTGCCGAAGATCGTGCGGATTTTGAGTCTGCCGATGGTAAGGCCGAGTATGGTAAGTGCGTGGAGATATCCACCACCGCATCCATTCGTGAAATGGTCGTTCCTGGACTTCTTGCAGTGGCCGCACCAGTAGTCGTTGGCTTTTTCGGTGGCGCCGAGATGCTGGGTGGACTTCTGGCCGGTGTGACGGTCTGTGGCGTACTGATGGCCATCTTCCAGTCCAACGCAGGTGGTGCCTGGGACAACGCGAAGAAGATGATCGAAGAAGGAGTTGAGGTGGATGGAACCTCCTACGGAAAGGGATCCGAGCTGCATAAAGCTGCAGTCGTTGGTGACACTGTAGGCGACCCATTCAAGGATACATCTGGTCCTGCACTGAACATCTTGATCAAGCTTATGAGCGTGGTTGCTCTTGTAATCGCGCCCATGATCTAGGACGAGGAAGACCTTGTGAACGGGCGGCTAAGTATGTTTATGGCTTGCAAATTCAAGCAGTTTGAGCTACTTAGCCCCCCTTCAATTTGAGTAATACCATTTCGGTATTTGAATCCTTGCTCCAGTTTCTGGGGCTCCAATCTTTGGATCCATAAGGAGTCTATCATGACTGCAATGCGTCTATATGAGACGACGCTGATAATTCGGCCCGATGTTGATGAGGCCGAAGCAACCGCAATTCGCGAAAGCGTCGATACAAATCTTAAAAAGGCCGAAGCCCCCGTTGTCCGCTGGGAATCCTGGGGAAAACGGAAGATGGCCTATTCCATCAACAAATACCCCAAAGGTATCTATCTCTACGTTATGTATCTTGCCTCATCCGATGTAGTGGCTGAGTTGGAAAGAAATCTCCGCATCAACGAAGATGTCATCCGGTTCCTTTCCGTATCGGTTCTCGACAATGTCGAACAAGATAGTTTCGATTTTGATGGTTGGGCTGCAAAGCGTACACCGCTTGCTGAGCGCGAGTCGGATGGTTATACGGACGAAGTTGCTGACAGTAGCGATACGCCCGCACGACCTGCTGCTACTGCCAAGGCGGCAGAAGGTGATGACGAGAGTTCCAATGATAAAGAGGATTCCTCTGCCGCTGCTGACGAAGCGTCTGATAGTGGAACCGATGAAGAAGTAGTAGAGCAGACAGAGGGAGGTATCTAAGATGGCTTTTCGTAATTCCAGAAATCAAGGTAAGAAAAAGCGTGGAACCAAGCGCATTCGCCGTCGGAAGCTCTGTCCGTTCACATCGGATCCTCAGCTTGCCGAGGCGTTGAACTATAAGAACCCGAAACTGTTACGTCGGTTCATTAGTGAGCGCGGTCGTATTATTCCACGCCGTATCTCCGGTGTGAATACTTCCTATCAACGTAAGCTGAGTCGTGAGATTAAGCGTGCGCGTGTTCTAGCGCTCGTTCCGTTTACGACCGTAAAGTACTAAGGGACGGAGGCTACGATGAAAGTCATATTGAAAAGCTCCCTTAATACGATCGGAGAGGCCGGCGACATCGTTGATGTAAACGATGGCTATGCCCGCAACTTTCTCTTCCCCAAGGACATGGCGGCACCGGCCACCTCGTTCAATGTTAAGAGTCTGAACCATCAGAAACTGCAGATCGAGCGTCGAGTTCAACGTGAGCAAACGGCTGCCTTGGCTGTCTCTGAGCGACTTAAGACGGTAACGGTTACCATTCGTTGTCAGGTCGGTGAAGAAGATAAGATGTTCGGTTCTGTCACGTCTCGTGACATCAGCGACGCCCTTCGTAAGGAAGGCATCGACATGGATCACCGGACGATTCTTATCAGTGGTCCGATCAAAGAGCTTGGCGTTCATGATATTGAGGTGAAGCTCTCCCACGGTGTGAAGGGTTCCTTCAAACTGTTGGTAGATCGCGCCTAATCTCGGTGACTGTTGAACCGGAATTCTGGCGACTAACATTCGAGTTCGACCGTGGGCATATGCCTGCGGTCGAACGTTTGTTAGCCGACCATGGTGTTGATGCGTTTGAGGTCCAGGACAGCTCTACGGTCTCTTCAGTAGGGCCAGGGCAGTTGCGTGTAGTTGCGTATGGGGACCATGCGATGTCGGAGCGGCTTCGTAGAGATTTCGAAGCCCGTGCTTTGCGCGCCTCGTTGGATGTCGCTCCATTCGAGGATACCGAATGGACGGAGCGATGGAAGGAGTTCCTTTCGGCGGTAGTGATTGGGGAACGTCTGGTTGTTCGCCCGCCGTTTCGCGAGTCTCCCGAGCCGGAACTTCCCGAAATTGTGGTCGATCCGGGGCTGGCTTTTGGTACCGGTGGACATGAGACGACACGTCTTGCGCTGGAGTTGGCATTAGACGTTTGTGTTCCGAACGGTGTGCCTACGGGCGGTACGATAGCCGATGTGGGGTGTGGAAGTGGCGTGATCGCCGCATCTTTGGCGCGACTGGGTTGTCCAGAAATACACGCCTGCGATATCGATCCTGTGGCCATAGAGGTAGCGCAGGAGGTTATCGACCAGAATGGGGTAGCCGATCAGATTCAGTTGTCCGAGGGTTCCGTAGATTCGTTGGTGGAAACCTATCCCGTAATTGTAGCGAATATCATCTCGGAAGTTCTCCTTCGACTGGCTCCCTCTCTGGATGCGAAACTTCAGCCTGGTGGGACATTGATTTTGTCTGGAGTCCTCTGTGAAGAGAAGGAGCAGTTTCTAGAACGTTTTCTGACACAATTTCGCGGAACCGTAGAGAAGCAGTGTTCCGAAGGTGATTGGATGGGACTGGTGGTTCGCCATGCTGGATAATCGTCTCATTATTGATCCAGGTGTTGGTGCTGGAGGGCTGGACGCTCCCCAGGTACAACTCTCCGAAGATCGCTTGCACCATATTGGTCGAGTACTACGGCTCAACGAATCCGAGTGCTTCTGGTTGGGTGATGGTAAGGGTTCTATTCGCTCGGTTCGGGTCGTGAGTGCGTATAAGGGAAAGGTAGAGCTCACCTGGAATGGAGCCAAACAAATCGTTCCCCCACCAGAGTGCCCCGTACATCTGGTCATGGCCTTATTGCAGGGACGAGATTTGGAGACCGCTGTGGTTGCAGCTGTCGAAGCTGGTGCCGATCAGATTCACCTGGTTTCTACGGATCGAGTAAACCGTCCACGGTTTGTAGATGACGACTCTACTGCGAAAAGACTTGAAAAAGCTGTCGTGGAAGCGTCTTCACAGGCGGGTCGCCCGATCATGCCAGACGTGCATTATGCTGAAGAGCTGGATGTTGCGATGCGAGCCGGTTCTAGACGGTTTTATGCAGATCTCTGTGATCCGAACGCTGCGACATCGGAGACCACGGAGTTGGCCGATAGTTATGTGATTGCGATTGGGCCGGAAGGTGGATGGAGTGAACGGGAGGGCCAGGTCTTTGATACCGTAGGGGCCGAGAAGCTCTGGCTTGGGCCGGCCGTCTTGCGTGCTCGGACGGCCGCGGCGGTGGCAGTGCATCGAATGGTCTTACTTCGAGTGGCATATGGCGGGCCCTAGAGCCTTGCTGTTCTTATCTATACCGTGGTACGGACGACCCATGGAAGCGATTCAAGAGAAGAAGGCGGTACAAGAACCGATCCCCGTGGCCATCGGGCTGGGTGGGAATATTGGTGATGCCGAAACCTGTGTTTTGTCAGCCATAGCGCGATTAGGCAGCGAACCCTGGCTATCCAATGTATGCGCATCGTCTCTTTACAAAACGGAGCCCTGGGGTGAACCGAACCAACCCGAATTTATCAATGCAGTGATTACGGGAATTACGGATTGGAGGGCGGAACAGATTTTGGAGCGCCTTCATGCAATCGAGAGTGAATACGGACGGGTGCGTTATACACGGTATGGACCGCGAACCCTTGATCTGGATTTGATTCTCCTTGGAGACCAATGCATTGAATCGGAGCGAGCATCTGTTCCTCATCCCGAATATCGGCAGCGAGCCTTTGTGTTGGCTCCTCTCGTTGAGATCGCACCAGAATGGCTTGATCCAATTACAGGTCTACGAATCGAACAACTATGGGCTAATCTTGGAGATCCAGGAACAGCCACGCGAATTGATGGGCAGGTGACGGTATGCGCAGGTTAATCCTCCTCCTCTGTATATTGGGAACCCTGCATTGCGCACGTTCCAATGCACGCGTACAAGGACATACTCGTGTGCAAACCCTACCCAGGGCCTCTGTGGAGCAAGGTCAATATACCTTGCACTGGTACGCAATGGATACCCATGGGAACGCGGTTCTCGACTACATATTGGGTTTCGAGCAGGTCGAGTTTATTGGAATCGAGCAGGCGGAGAATGTTCTGAAGCTACTCCATTCGCCTACGTACGAGTCGTCGCATTCCCTGGCGGAAATGCGTGCCGCCTTCTACACCATCTCACGTGGAATCAGCGCACGGTCCGGCGCAAACGCTACCGGTCTGTTGACGACGGTCATGCAGACCGCAGAAGATATGCGAAAACGTCTACCCAAGGATCACCACCAGCTATTTCTAGGTGGTTATATCGGTTGGATCATTTATCAGTCGGCGTTATCCGGACCTGTCCCGGATCCGGAGACGAGCTCTGGACGATTGATTCAGGGACTTCGAACGACATTTTCGCGCTCTGCTGCTGAGGCCTCTGGAGACAAACCTCTGGACTTAAAGGCATTACGACTACAGGGGGCGTCGATTGTTATCGACATCTGGTCAAAACTTCTCGACCAGGCTCCGGACTATACAGGTCCCGCTCCGTTTCATTCGAGTCGGATTCGACGTGAAATACAGGATGCGCGAAACACAGTGCCGCCCAAGTCCTAAGGCCGATATTGTTACGAAACCCCTATTCGTTCTCGTAACAATACCCGTTTAGTTCACAGTATTCGCCGTCCTCACAGTCGACGTCTTCCGAGCATTCGTCGCCAATGGGGTAACAGGAGCCATCCACACCACAGTATTGATCTGTGTTGCATTCGGCGTGGGAGGTGCAGCCATATTTGGTATAGCAGGCACCATCAACGGCACAGTAGCTACCATCGGGACAATCGAAGTCACTGGCGCAGAAGGACGATTCATAGCAATACCCGTCAAATGGGTCGCATGCGTAACCCATAGGACATTGCGCATCAGAATAGCAGTAACCCTGGCTGTAACAGATGCCGTTGAGACCACAGTACTCGCCGATCAGGCATTCTAGATCCGAAGTGCAACCATACTCATATGTGCAGATAGCTGCCTCAGAACAATAATAGTCCATCGGACATTCGAGAGATGTCGTACAGGTGATTGGTTTGGCTGTGTAATAGCCATCTTCCACAAAGCAGCCCTGGGCCAGGAGTAAGGCTACGACCGTAAGCAAAAGTTGGATTCGAATCTTCATCTCAAAACCTCATGTTCCAGCCCTTAGACCAAACGAGCTGCAACTCGATGGGAATTTCGGGTGTTCTCAATGCGCCGTACTGACGTTCATCCAAAGGAAACATTCAAATTATCGTATTCTCTGATCTAGTTTGGCTCTTTTGGATACCTGTCGCAAGTCAGGCTTTCAAGAAAGCATCAGCCTTTGCATCCATCGAGTTTCTTCAGGGCCTTTATTTTGGCTTTCACGTCTTTACGTTTGGGATGCTTCTTGGCCTGATCTAGAAAGTATTCATAGATGGCAATGGCCTTCTTACATTTCTTCTCTTTCTCGAGCACTCGTCCAATCAGAAGATAGCCAGACGGCATCTCTTTTGATGAACGGTACAAGGACTCCATATCTTTGATCTCTCGGATCGCAGCGTCGTTATTCCCCTCGCGAGCGTAACTCTCTCCAATCTGCAGCTTGGCTTTTGGTGATTGTTTTGATTTGGGGTGCCGCTGCAACAACTCACGGTATATCGCCCGTGCCATTCGGTACCGGCCTCTCTCTAGACGCTCATCTCCGGCAGAGAGCAGACCTTTGGGTCCTTTGGGTAAATCGCTGGGCAGCTGAGATGCGCTGATGTTGAAGCGATTATCGAGTAATTCGATCAGCTCGTTCAGCTCGTTCGTAAGTTCCGTTAATTGGAAGCTAGATGTTTCGTCTTTCCCTTCCAATTCCTGGATCTGACGCTTCATCTGATCGATCTGTGTTGAAAGCTGGTTGCCCGATTTTCGTAAGTCTAAGCCCTCGGATTCAAGCTTGGTATAGAGATTCTCGATTCGTTTCGTCAGCGTTTTACTGCTTTCCACCTGTTCCGAGTTTTGTTTCTCGGTCCGTGTTACCCGTTGTTCAAGCGCCTGAAACTGCCCAAGGGTCGGGCACCCTGTCAGAAAAAGACAGGGGAACAAGAGTATCCAGACGCGGGAAAAGAAGGAGTTCATCATGATCCATCTCATCTTGTGTCAGAGATAGGCCATTGGCAAAAAGAAGAACGCCGACGCGACATAATATGCCGGTCGGCGTTCTTTCGTATGAAGTTGGCGTGGGAGTCCGACACGATTCGGAATCCTATCCAGTATTAGTTGGAACCGGTTTCTACACGACGGTTCTGCGCATGACAGCTTTCACTGTTGTCGTGGCAGAGGGGCTGCTCTTCACCGAAGGACCGCGTTTTAATGCTGCCGGAGGAGATGCCCAGATTTCGAAGCGCGCGTTTTACTGCCGCTGCACGACGATTACCGAGTGCAAGGTTGTATTCGTCATCACCACGAACATCGCAATGACCGTCCAGCTGGACAGAACCCGCCTTGGCCTTCAGGCATTCGGCGTTGGCTTCCACGGCGGAAACACCGTCCGATGTGAGCGTGTACTCATCAAAGTCGAAGTTGATGTTTGCCAGATTGCAACCAGCTGTACAGCGGCCGTCCTGGCACATTTCGCCTGCGGAGCAATCGGCAGTGCTTACGCAACCAACGTCTGGTACGCACTTTTCACCGACGCAGCGTTGACCTGCTGGGCAGGGGCTTTCCGCGTTGCATGTGGGGCCACATGTTCCAGTAGAGCCGGAGAGCCAGCATTTTTCACCGGCCTGACAATCCAGATCGCTGACACAACATCCCTCTTGCTTTACGCAGGAGAAGTCAGCCGAACATACCTGGCATGGCTGGGTACATTGTGTGTTATCCCGACACTGCTTACATTTCTTGGCGACACAAACTTCAGCTTTGGCAGCGCAGTTCTTGTCGGTATCACAGTTGGGATATTTTGGACCGCAGCCCAACATAAGGCCTGTGCCCAGGAAAATGAATACGAGACCGGGTATGAAACGATGCATCAAAATGCCTCCAGAAACACCTGTTATCACTGGGAAAGATTTCGCCGCAGCCTATGGTCTATGACGTTGGATGTCAATCCCAAACATGCAGTAATTCCGGGTAAATGTTTGGGTTTGATTCCGTGTGGTAGAAATTCTTCTCTGAAGCCAGTTATTTCCTGGTCGAAAAGCCCCCTCCGATGCTGGTTGTATCATCCTCCGCAAGGTAGAAGCTGGCGTAGACGTGGGCGTTGCGAAACATGAGCTGCTGTGGTCTATGAACTGGGGTACATGTCCGAGTAGGTAGTCTTGGAGCGATTTGCCAGAATTTGTATGCGGTGGAGGGTGGCTTTTGCCCTGGTGATCGGAGCGATCACGATCTGGTTTGGCTCGTTTCTGCTTCCTATAGATGAAATCCGGTATGATTTTTCGTTTCAGAACTCCTTTCTCCAGTTTGGTGGGGATAATGAGCGGTTTCAGGAGTTTGTGCAGGAGTTCGGCTCCGACGTTCTGTACAACGCCGCTCTGATCACTGTGGATGAAGACTCGGGGCCGTCGCCGGATAGCTCGGTTCTAGAGACCACGATCTTTCAGCCCGAGGTCTTGCGCCAGATTGAAGCAATAGAAGACGATCTTCGAGCGAGAGAAGAGGTAGGGATCGATGGGGTAGCCAGTGTTATGAGCCTACCCGACTTTTATGCCCCAGATCAGATTGAGACCGATTTCGTTCGGACGGCGTTTCGTCGATATGAGAGGGAGCGTACTGCCGCCGGCATGGATGATGCCGAGGTCTTGCGATGTATGAAATCCTCATGCCCGGGGTTTTCCGCTGCCCTTCTCGAGGCAGCCAGGGCTCTCGAAGGGACGGCAGAGCGTGTGCTGCGGCACAAGATATTTACGCGCCGAATGATCTCAAACGATGCACGGGCGACCCTGGTTTCGGCCCAATATTCTATAGCCTACCGGAATGAAGACCTGCGCCAACCGATGGCGCGCTGGATTGAGAAGCAAGGCAACGTATGGCGTAAGCAGCTGCCGAAAGGCGTCGACGTGGTTGTTACGGGCGTGCCGATCGTTGAATACACCTACCAAAGATTGTCTCTGGGGGAGACCAGCACGTTACTGCCCTTTTCGTCGTTGATCATCGTGATTCTGTTGTGGTGGCTGTATCGATGGTTCTGGGCGATGGCTGTGCCGATTATCGCAGTGCATGTCGCATTGGTCTGGGCGATGGGGTTTATGCAGGCCACGAGAGAGCCGATAAACCTTCTGAATAATGTAATGCCGGTCATTATTCTGGTGGTTGGTATTGCAGATGCCGTGCATTACATAGCCCGTTATCTCCAGGAATATCGCCGCCTGGGAGATAAGCGAGAAGCTATCGCGTGCACCATGAAATCGATGGGGTGGGCGTGTTTTCTGACCAGCGCAACTACGGCTGTCGGATTTGGGTCTCTTATGTTTGCGACCATTCCGACCATCCGTAGTTTCGGTCTGTATGTGTCCATTTCTGTGCTCATAGCCTATGTGCTGTCTTTGATTCTCATACCGATACTTCTCTCGGTAGTACCACCCCCATCCCAGCGAGTATTGGACGTCTATTCGGGTGGTTTCCTCGATCGTTTCATGCGCTGGGTGGCTCGGGCGACCCTGTCTCGCCCCCGGTATATGATCTGGGTGATGTGCCTTTTCATCCTGCTCGGAGTGGTTGGTGTTGTGGGATCGCCCGTTGGTGGCATCGGAGGGGTAACATCAGAATCTCGACTGATGGAGGAGATTCGACCCGAACAGCCCATCTACCAGGCGACCAAACGCACGCAGGAACGTCTGAGTGGATTGTTGGTACACGCTCTCTATGTTCGGGGGCGAACGGTTGAAGGAAAGAACTGCGAGACGAATAAAGACTGTCTCGACCCGGGTTGTGATGTACAGGCCTGCGAATGTCTGGGCGCGGACTGCATGCGACCCAGCTGCTGCGATGCTCTATTATGTCGACGCTCCAATGTGTTTACACGCTATACAAAGCGTTTGTCCGGCGTCATCCAGTGGCTAACGGATATGAACGATGTGCCCGTGCTGGTGCAATTGGAGGGAATGGGGCGGTCTCTTCCCCAACGAGCTGCCGACGGTAACGATGAAGAGCTTGATTTTGAGTTGGAGGAAGACGATTCAGAACCTGTCGAGTCGACCTCTTTGGCGACAGATGGTGAGTGTATCTACACAACCCTGGATCCCCGCTTGATCGGCCGTCTTGAGGGGCTGTCGCAAAGCCTCTTGCGGGATGAACGTTTCCAGTCGTTTATTACTCGAATTGATGACCTCGCAAGCTTGACCCGCGAGATGCTTGTAGCGATGAGTCCGCCCGAGGAGCAGGAGCGGTTACTGAATGGTCCTTACCCCTTTCACAGTCAGCAGGCCCTGGCCCAGATCCTTTTGCCGTTACGGCAGAACGGAAGTGAAATGGTCGACAAGGTGCAGACGCCCGATGGTACGGGAACGCAGGTCTCCTTCATCGTGTCGGACGAGGGGACACATCCCTGGCAGAAGTTACGAGCGGAGCTTCAAAAGTTTCGTGATGAGATCAAGAGCGACCCGGTTTTGGGCCCCCGGTTTGATGTATATATCACCGGGTCGTCTACGCTGGCCCAGGACGCATTGGGTCATGTTGTAGGCGATTTGCTCACATCGCTCGCGTTAGCCTTTTGTCTGATCGCAGTATTGATGACGGTCTTATTTCGCAGTATTCGTATCGGTCTTGTCAGTATGATCCCGAATGTCTTTCCATTGGGTATGACCATCGGGTTCATGGGATATCTCGATGTTCCGATTCGCGCCGCGACGGCCATCATTTTTTCCATCTCACTTGGAATCGCCGTAGATGACACAATCCATTTTCTGGAGCGTTTTCGTGAAGAGCGCCGGAAGACCAACGACGTGAATGTGGCATTGGAAAACACTCTTTTCGGTACGGGGCGTGCAATTGTACTGACCACATTGGTGTTGGTAGCGGGCTTTGGTGTGTGTCTGTTTTCAGAGTTTGTGGCGATGTATCAGTTTGGATACCTCACCGCGTTCACTCTGACGATGGCTCTCTTTGCAGATGTTTTTCTACTTCCTGCGTTGATTACCTTGTTCCGTTTGGAGCGTGGAATTCGGAAAACTACACCGGAAGTCGACGCAACCTGACGAGGATGGTTAATTGAAGGCGCGATCAGGGAGAATATGAGCGTGAAGCGCAAAGTTGTTTACCGAATACGAGACCTGGAACGGATGACCGGGATTCCCCGGAGCACAATCCATTATTATGTTCGAGAGGGGCTCCTCCCACAGCCCAGGAAGCGCGGAAAAACTGTCGCTGACTATGGACAGGAACATGTGGATGGATTGATGGTGATTCGTCGCCTGCAGGAACAGTCCAGGCTGAGCCTCGAAGAAATCCGTACGATGTTCGAGCAAGGACGACCCAAGCTGGATCCCACGTCATTGCAGCGTTCGATTGATTTATTGGTACATTTTGCCGAGACACGGACAGAGCCCGCCGAGTCCGTAGAAGAAGAGATCGAGACCGCCTTGTCGGTACCAATCGCCGCCATTGCGGCCATGGACCCATCGAACCGAGAGGAGTTGGAGCAGCGTGTGCGTTCCTGGTGGGACGCCGAACGAGCGACCCTTCAGAGCGTGGTCGATAGCGAAATCGATATCGTATTTCGCACGGTGCTTCAGACCGGTCGTATGGATACGATCCGTCCGATATTTCGAGAAATCGCGCGAATTGGTGGGGCGGGCCGTTCGGCTCTCGTACGTGTGTATAGAGATCGGTCTGTGCTCAAGTTTCTAAGTGAACTCCGCGACTCCTTAACAGCCGCAGGAATGGGCCCGTTCCCAATCACGGACTCTGAACATCTGCAAGGTATTGAAAAATTCATTCAGAAGCTGCAGCCAACGGGTCAGGATCCCGAAGCGCGAATGATGGTGGCACGTCTCCTGGTCTGGAACGGTCTTCATGAACGGTTTCAGCAACTCTGGGGTGAGGGCGCCTGGACCGACCTGGCGAATGGGACGGATCTTCTCGCCTCTGAGCTGGCATGTTTACGACAATGGAGGGTTCTGACCCATGGAGATGCGGGGGATAGCCTCCACGAAGCCGTGGACTCGACACCCCTTGCTGCCGCCCTATATGCCGTGCAGCAAGCACGCCACAACCTCTCCAGTGGAGTACAAAATCTACGGGATGGCGCGACCGATCCAAAACATCTGCAAGATCTCCTCAAGGGCTGGGAGATCCTCGAATCGATCCCAGATCTTCCACCGGTGGAATCGACCTCTGCGGTGGAGATCTTCGGAACCCTGCTTGTTGAAATGCAAACCGTTTCCTTGTTGAGCATGGTGCCGGAACCGCTCCCCTTTGCTGCGAAGGCGCGACGGGTTGCCCAGTGTATGGAACAGCGATTGAAACAATGTGGGCCAGATCACCCGGTGCACTCCTATGGTTTTCGGAGCGTGATTGAATCCAACCTTTCCAGAGTGTTTACGGGCTCCAACTAAGGTCTGGCGTTGACAGTCAAATGGTCTCCGATAAGATGACCACTCCTCTTCACGTGCGAGTGTGAGTAACCTTTGATTAAAGAACACGCACGATTTCAGCTCGAAGCCTCAAAACTCGGGCGTAATATTGTTTTCCAGGTGACCGTATACGCCAAGACACGGCGTCGTAAAACGAGCCTGCACGCCGAGACACAATGTTCGGATCCCTATCACTTTGTCATTCAGTTCGTGATTAAGGATTGTGACTCTACGGAAGAGATTATAGAGCGCTTTGCACACCAGTTACGCCATCGCGGTTTCAAGCCAGAACGCATGCGGGGCTGGGAAGAGCAGAGCTGGGCCCCATGGACAGATGTCCCCGAAGACTCGCAGTCTGTAGCCTGAGCCGTTTCGACCTATGCATCCTCGAGCGGCGGACATTTCGGGCCTTTGACCCGCGCCTCGGTGTTGATCCGCCGGGTAATCTTCTGCTGATCCAGATGCTCTAGAAAGGGGATCAGGTATTTGCGGGAGAAGCCCGTGATGGATTTCACGTCCTGGACTTCTAATTGGCCGTTGTCGGACATTCGTTTGATGATCTGCTGGAGAAAGCTCGAATAGGCCTTTGTATGCAGCCATTGCTGCTCACTGATCCGAACAAGGGTGCCTGCTCGTTGCAGATATCCGAGTACATCGAGAAGAGCTCGATCACTACAGCCCAGCTCTTGCGCCAGGTCGGAGGAATAGGATGTGGGAGACTCCTGGTTGCGCATTTGCTGTTCTAGGCTAGTGGCAACATGCGCTAGGGCTTCGGGAAGATTTGCCGAAAAATCAGGTAGATGGACGCTATTCTGGTCAATCTGAATCTGGCCACTCGCATGCATGCCATCCAGGAAATGGTCTCGTAGATCGGCGGGAAGTTCTTTTTCGATGCTGGTGCGCAGCTCGGTGAGAGACATTCCTGGATCCTGGGGCCGCCGTTCATGGTAGGCAGTCAGGCTGTTCACAACCTGGTTTTCGACACGGCCTGCAAGACCATTGAGGCCAGCCCATGGTCCGCTTGGGCTCGCAATGATTTCGAGCCCGGCCTCTCGGCACGTATCTTCCAGTACTGGTTGGGTTCTATGTGGGCTGAAGTGTTGAAGCTCGGCTAATGGGCGTACGGGCGGATGATGGAGTGCCAGGAGACCTCGTAGACGATCGCCAGTATTCGAATGGATGAGATCCTGTAGAGCCTCCTCGTCTCGCCCAGCCCGAACCCGGCGGGCAACAGTGCCTCCTTGAATTAGCTGGCCACCGCCCATGGTTTTACCGGCTCTTCCTGCGGTACTTGAGCATCGAAAGACAAAGCCAGTCCACGGGGCTGCCACAAGAGGGCGGTCCAGACGAATACGTACGGCAATCGGTGTATTCCAGGAGGGTCGAATCTCGGGCGTCAGGTTCTGAATGGTCGCTTCGGCAAAGGCCGTTCCCATATGTACAAGACCTTTCAAGGGGAAGCTGGGAGGCTCGTTAAGCCACCGGGCACTATAGAAATGACCGAGCCATACAGTTTGCGGTTCCAGGTCCGCTTCGTCGCGAACGAGAGTGGATCCAACGGTCACGTCGGACCGGCTTAGCCCGCTGATATTTACAGCCAGGCGTGTGGGGGAGGTCGCCTTTTGCACGGATTTTCCGTGGACCTGGAGTTCACGAATTCGTCCGCTGGAGCGTCCCGGGTGGATCTGAACGCGTTGTCCTTCTTCAAGGGTACCGCGGCAGAGTGTGCCTGTGATTACGACGCCGCGCCCCGCTACGGTAATCACTCGATCCACAGGTAGGATACCGGCTTGGGTATTCGCTGTTTCATCTGGTGTTTCCTGGGTTTGAACCAGAGCCTCCTTCAACTTTTGGATAAAGTCTGGGTGGTTCTCCTTCTGTAGGGCTGAGAAGGTCAAACGTGGTGCGTCTTCGAGAAAGGATCCTTCTAAGACGTCGTCGAGATCTGCGTGGATAAGCTCTAGCCAGTCGGGCTCTACCAGATCGGTTTTGGTGATAGCCACAACCCCACCAGTCGCTCCTAGAAGACGGGCGACCTCCAGGTGTTCGAGGGTTTGGGGCATGACCCCATCGTCGGCGGCGACAACCAGGAGAACCAGACGGATCCCATTCGCGCCCTGGATCATATGGTCGAGAAAGCCTTCGTGACCTGGCACATCGACAAAGGAGAGCACGGTCCCGTCGTCTAGCTGGGCATGGGCATAACCCGGCACGATCGTTATCCCGCGTGCTTTTTCTTCGGGAAGTCGATCGGGGTCCATGCCGGTGACAGCGTTTACGAGAGCTGTTTTGCCATGATCAATATGGCCGGCTGTGGCAACGAGTAGGTGCACGGTAGGTCTACGCAAAGGAGTCTAAAAAAAAGGCATCATACATGCCCCTGCTCCCTGGGGCGAGTGTGACTGCAACAATCGACTTTGGTTAGCTTGCTGGTACGTGGTTTGCTGTGTTAGGAACATACGAGTTGTGCGGAGCTTGGTAATCGCAACAGGGAGAAACGGACATGAGGCAAATGATGTCGCGGATTACACCATGGATCATGGGAATGTCGATGGTGATATCCCTGATTGCATGTGTACCGGCCGAAGAAGCAGAAGAAAGTAATATAGGTGTGAAGTTGGCGGCACTGGCGACGTGCTCGACGACGGAGGACTATACCGGGATAACGAGTTTGTCCCTGAAGGCGACTGTAGAGGGGCTGGACCAGGGGTCGAAATTCAAGGTCTCAAAGAGTGGTAATGTCTCGGTAGGAGGAAGCTCTTTCTCGGTTTCGGGCATCCCTGCGGGCGCGCAACGCGTTGTAACGGTCTCGGGCACATCCGATGCGGGAACGGAACTATTTGCTCGTTCTCGTGGTGTAACCGTTCTCGCCAAAGAGAAAACAGAACTGGATATGCTCCTGGTCCCGGGCGGTGACTTTGGTTGTCTCGACGTGGAGAACTCCTTTGGGAACGTAGTGTTTCCTGCAACGGCACAGCTTCCCGATGGGCGAGTCGTTATTGCGGGTGGATACCAGGCTGTAAATGCGCAGGGTACGACCAAGATTCTGACCGCTCCGAGTGATAAGGTCTTTATCTTCGATGGTCGACATGGAACCTTCCAGGAGGTCCCCGCGCTCATGAATCATAAACGTGGTGCTGCAGGTGCTGTCTATCTGCCCGGTGCACGTCGTGTGGTTATCTTCGGAGGGGCGCAGGAGCTACGGTATGAAGGCGGACAGGAGAAATTCCCGTTCTCGGTCATTGGTTCGGATGCCCAGAGCACATACGACGTGATGTCACTCGACGCGATGGAGCAGCATCTGGCCGATCCGACGGCCCCAGGACTTCCCCCGATATTCCTGGATCCGCCCACGGAGGCCAACGGAGTGCCCAACCGAATGATGGTAGCCCGTGTCTTTCCACGTGCGACCCGGCTAGAGCAGGACGACGCTGTACTTGTTACTGGCGGCGGAAACTGGCCCGTGGATTCCAACGCCGGTTTCATTGAAGTCGAATATTATCATCCCGACGCCTTTAACGGAGAGGGCGGATTTGTGGATCCGAATGGTGCCCTCGCCATGAATACCCTGCGTTCGGGTCATAGCCTTACGCCTCTCGGCGTGAACGCGGATGGTTTCTCTGTGTCGATGCTCTGGGGTGGAACCATCGAGAATTCGGTAGTAGGTGAGGTCTTCATTCAAGGGTCGTCGTCTGGTTCCACCATTAATGGGGTATTTCATCCTCTGGTGGTTACCGGCAGTGTTCCTCCACCCCCGTATTTCCATTCTGCGGCACGGATTTCCGACACCAAAGTACTAGTGGTCGGTGGTGTAGAGAGTGATGGCTCGCAGCTGTTGGCGAATAACGCAGCTCGTGCGTATGTATTGGATTATAAGAAAGAGAACGGTCTCCATATGGTCGAGGTACACAACGTCGAGCAGATGGACCACGCTCGCTACTTTGGTGCCCTTGGCGTCACCGGCGATGGTCAGTATGCCACGGTGATCGGGGGCTGGGCTGGAGATTCAGCGCAGACACCGGTTGATGTGCTCTTTGCGGACCTGGAAGAGGTTTTGAACGCTCCACCTGGAGGGCCGATGGGGACCGCTAGCTTCACACCATTAGACGTAGTCTTTGCGGGACGCGGCGGCATCAGCGCGGAGACGATGGTCAATGATGCATTGCTACTGATTGGTGGTGTTGCAGATCCCGCCTCTATCAACACGTCCGAACCGGGCGCCGCCGAGACGTTTATCGCGACGGAGGTATACAAATGATGGGTCAACGTGAGCAGAGACGTGGGACCACGCTCCTTACCTTATTCGTATTTATTACGACCCTCTGGGCTCCGTATGTGATGGCGCAGACGCCTGAGGCCGCAGCACCTGCGGCGGAGGCCCCAAAGAAACCAACCCAGTGGCGCGTTGGAGTTCTGGCGGTTCCTGCACGGAGATCCGACAAGAAGTTGGCTTTGCCGATCCAGGCCTTGTTTCGGAATGAAGTAACCAAGCTCTTGTCGACCCAGCTGGTTGTCCCCACAGGCGATTCCGACCTCAGCGAGTTGGTCGAACTTCGCGGTATGGTCGATCGTGGAAATAAGCTTCTGCGAGGCACAAAGTTCAGCGAGGCGATGCCTTTGTATCAGGAGGCAGCGGACCGTATCGGGATGGTTGATCTGGTGCCGGACCGACGATTGCTGGCGCGACTCTATAAAGGGCTCGCCATCTGCCAGTGGATCGATAACAACAAGGAAGCAGCTCGAAGCAATGCGCAGCGCTCTCGTCATCTCTGGCCAAACCAATCCGATGTCGAGTGGGCGTTCAATATGGAGACGAGCCGCTTGTTCCGAGATGTAACGGTTGGATGGGAGACCACACCCAATGGGGAGATAACGATTAAGACCTCCCCATCGGATGCGGAAGTCTTTGTCGATGGCGTGTCTCGTGGATTCTCGCCGGTTACAGTCGCACAAGCCTCTGTCGGACCCCATCATGTGTTCGTGGTGCGGGACGGGTATATGGCCCATCAGTCCTGGGTCGTCGTTGAGTCCGAACAACAGGCCAATGTAAAGGTAGGGCTAAAGGCGATTCCGAATAAGTCGGGCTTTGATCGGGCGGTAACGCGATTAAAGCGAGCGTCAAGCCGTGCACATCGGGCGTTGAAGAATCTGAACACTCTGGCCAAAGCCCATGGGGGCGTGGATGTTCTGATCGCTGTCACCGTTCGTGGTAAGCGAGGAGCTCTGGAACTTCGTGGTGCTGTGTATAAGAATGGTAAGGCCGAGGCGGTTCGTGAAACCCTCCAACAAGATGCGTTCTTGATCAGTAATATGCGAGGTCTGGTGCGCACCTGGACGGGAGTTGATTTCGGTCCCGATCTAGAGTCGGAACCACTGGAAGGCTCGGTCGCCAGAGATGTCGCCGGACCGGATGTCAGTGGCGCAAATAGCGGTGATCCTACCTATATTATGGGTGGTAAAGACGTATTTGCCGCAGAGCAACGAGCCAAGACGGATACCCTGTTTAATAAATGGTGGTTCTGGGCTGGTGCGGCTGTTCTCGTGGGCGGAGCGGTAACCGCTATTGTCGTTTTGGCCGGTGATACTGGTCCTACGTCTCCTACGGGTTCCGTATCGATCGATCTGTATACGCCCAGCGTGCCCTGATAGTGCGATGAGCTGGGTGGATTCTGCCGTTATTCCGGGCGCTCGTCGTATCGAGAGAGCCTGGCAGAACCTCTCTCTGGGTTCCCTGCCAAATACAGCAGAAGCGCTTCCGCCCCAGGCGAGCCTACGCCGCTATGTGCGGCTCGGGCGTGGGAACGAGTCCTTTATCGCGATGGTGCTGCCCGAGCTGGAAAAGGCGGAGGAGATTGGTGGAGGCCAGGGAGCGGGTCCGTTTCTAACGGTACAGAGCTATCTGCACGAACGAGGTCTTTCGGTACCTCGTGTGTATGGCTTTGATTCGGATACATCGATCATCGTGCTGGAAGATTTAGGAGATTGGACCTTCGAGCGAGGCTTGTTTGACTCCCAGGCTGAGGAGCTCTTTCAGCCGGGGTGGAACGATCTTCAGATTGCCTATGAACGGGCCGTAGACCTGCTGGTGGAAATGAAGGTTGCGACGGTCGATTCGGCACAGCATGAGGGGCCCTGGAGAGATCGGGCTTTCGATCGCACTTTGCTCACGGGCGAATGGGAGCATTTCCTCGAATACCTGGTAGCGGAAGGATGTGGGCTCCACGATCTCGCCGCATCGACCGCTCTTCGAGAGGCCGGAGCGCAGCTCGTTGAACAGATACTGGACATGCCGTATGTCTTTACCCATCGGGACTACCAGTCGCGAAACCTTATGCTGGGTGCGCGAGGTCTGGTGATTATTGACTTTCAGGATGCCTTGATGGGTCCGGACGTCTATGACCTGGTGGCTCTTCTACGAGACTCGTATGTGTCGTTACCTCCCACTCTGGTCGAATATCTGCTCGCTCGTTACCATGAAGGTCTTCGAGAGGGAGGTATCAACCCCGGGACGTTATCGGAGCTGACGAATCGGTTCCATCTTGTATCCCTGCACCGAAAGGCCAAGGACGCGGGTCGGTTCGTATATATTGATAGAGTAAAAGGGAACCCGGACTTTCTACCCCATATACCTGCCAGCATAGAATGTGTACGAGTAGCCCTACAGCAGGGCAGCGGCCTGGAACATCTACACGAACTGTTGGGACCAGTGCTGGACCGTGATTGGTCGGGGGGGAGATGAGCACAGCACCTATCACCCGTGGGATGGTGTTGGCGGCAGGTCGTGGTAGTCGACTTCGACCCATTACGGATGTGATTCCGAAGCCAGGAGTGCCATTCTTCGGGCGACCGATGATCGATCTAGCGATCGATAATCTATGTTCCGTTGGCGTGCGAAACGTGCATGTAAATGTATGGCATCTGCCCGAGCAGCTACGGTGTACCGTTGAGGAACGAGATGATCTGGACCAACTGATCGTCCATGAAGAAAAGGAGTTGCTCGGGACAGCGGGGGGAATCCGGAACGCGTTTGGCCCTGAGCCGGACGGTGATGTATGGGTCCACAATGGGGATGTCTGTTTTCTAGGAGACCTTCCAAGGTTACTCGCTCAACATCGTGCGACAGGCGCGTTAGCCACATTGGGTCTGATTCGTTGTGAGGACCCGACGATACCACGCAGTGTCATCGTAGATTCCGCGTATCGCGTGGTGGATTTCGGAAAGGGGGCACCCGAGGATTCGTGGACCTTTGTCGGGATACACATCTTGAGCGATGCGTTGTTTCAACATATCCCGTCACGGGGATGTATAGTCGCCGATGTCTACCGCAAACTACTCTCGACCGGTCGAATTCAGGGTGTTCCGCTGCATGGGACTTTTGGGGATCTCGGAACCATAGAGAGATATCTGCATATGTATAAAGAGCTGATGGATAGGCCGACGGATCTTTTCAAGATTCGACCCGACCTGGCCTCCCTTCAGGGGCAACCAGCTCTGGTTCATTCCGATAGTTCGATAGCAGCTTCTGCGTCGCTACAAGGGCCCGTCGTGATTGAGTCCGGCGTACGTATCGATGAGGGGGCACAGGTTGGGCCCTATGCCTATCTGGGTAAGGGCGCACATATCTGTCCAAATATACGGGTACAAGATGCCGTAGTCTTTGGAGGCTGCGTTGTTGACCAGACCCTCGAGAACGGGGTTGTCGTGGATTCGATCGGAGTCGTTAATCTGGATCGACCCGAACAACCGCCACAGTAACGTTATCTTTTCCGCCGTGTTGGTTTGCGGCGTCGATGAGCTGGGTGGCGACCGCCTCTGTATCGCCCCGAAACTCTTCTGTAATGGAGAGGATGTCTTTATCCGGGATCTCTCCGTTCAGACCATCGGAGCATGCGATATAGACATCGCCTTCCTTAAGTTCGAATTCGTTGGTGTCGACCACAACGTCGTCTTTCATGCCGAGGGCTCGGACGATAATATTCTTGTACTGGAAGTTTTCTTCTTCTTCCGGCGTCATATTCGTCATCTTTTTATAGTCGTTAAGCAGACTATGATCTTCCGTTAACAGGACGATCTCTCCTTCGCGAACACGGTAGGCTCTGCTATCCCCCACATGAGCGACGACCATAAAGCCCTTTCGAAATAGCATGGCCACACAGGTGGTCCCCATGCCCTTATATTGTGGTGCGGAATTCGACTGTTCATGGACCCGATTGTTTCCAAGGCGGATCGATGTGATGAGACGATTCGCCTCATAGCTCTGCTTATGGGATTCCTTATAGGGCCAGGTCTTATCTTTGTCTTTGCCAGTATCGGTATAGAATTCACGGATGGTGTCTACTGCGATCTGGCTCGCGACTTCACCGGAAGCATGTCCCCCCATGCCGTCACATACAACAAATAGGCTCTCATCGGGCATCAAGATAAAATTATCTTCATTATGGGCCCGTTTCCTCCCGACGTCTGTATTGCCAGCGTAACTTAGTTTCACGGGGTGGATGTATCCTTATAAGGGAAGCAGAAAAGGTCTATAGGGAAAAAGTATCACGCGAAAAAAATGGGAGTCAAACCAACGCTGGACTTTTTACCCACAATTTTGAATGTCTGGGACATAACGTGACTAGACGAGACATACCACATCGTGGTGAAACCGCATTGCCATCATCGATGGAAGACCGATGCGGGTAGATTATGAGTTGAGTCGAAGAATGAAGACTGAGCACATCGAGATTTTGGGAGCTGACGAGCATAATCTGCAAAAGGTTGATGTTCGAATCCCCAAGTACCGCCTTACCGTATTTACGGGAGTCTCGGGCTCCGGTAAATCGTCGTTGGCGTTTGATACCCTGTTTCATGAGGGCCAGCGAAGATATGTAGAATCTTTGAGCACGTACGCACGGCAGTTCCTTTCGCAGGCTGAAAAGCCGCGCTACGACTCGATTCGGGGGCTATCCCCGACCATCGCCATCGAACAAAAGTCTGCGTCATCGAATCCGCGCTCTACGGTGGGGACCGTAACCGAAGTACATGACCATCTTCGTGTCCTCTATGCGCGGTTGGGGCGCCAACATTGTCATAGTTGTGACCGCGAAGTGGGCCGGGCGGATATCGATCAGATTGTTGATGTGATCCTTCGCCTCCCGGAAGAAACCCGCTGCCTTATTCTTGCCCCGGTTGTTCGACATCGAAAGGGCGAATTTCGCGATCTTTTCAAAGAATTCCAGGCGGATGGTTTTGTGCGTGTCCGCGTGGATGGGGAAACCTATGAACTACCCGATGTTCCCGAGCTGGATAAGAAGTTTAAACATACGATTGAAGTCGTGGTCGACCGGCTCGTTGTGCGGGCTAATGCTCGTGCACGTTTGGCAGACTCCTGTGAAGTTGCCCTCCGTCTGACGGAAGGGCTCCTGGTGGTGGAGCCCATGGGTGACTCCGAGCCTTTGTTATTCTCTGAACATAATTATTGTGCCCATTGCGATATCGCGTTTCCGGAGCTTACGCCGCAGTGCTTTTCCTTCAATTCGCCGTTGGGTATGTGCTCTTCCTGCAATGGACTGGGGACGACCTTTGAGGCAGATCCCGCCAAGATTGTGCCAGACCCGAGTCTGTCGATAGGAGCAGGGGCGATCGCCCCTTGGAATAATCGATTCATCATGGGTGGATCGTGGACCGAAGACATCATACGAGGCGTAGCCGACGCCTATTCGATTGATTTGGATTGCCCCTTCGAAGACTTGTCCAAAACCCATCGGCGTATTGTTCTTTATGGGGTTTCGCGTCGGGTCCGGGTGGAGAAACGTGGCAGAAATTTCCGGGGTACGGTGAACGCTCGGTATGAAGGCGTCGCTCATACGATTGGAAGGCGTTGGCACGAAACTTCAAGTGAGCGGAGCAGGCGGTTTTACGAGGAATTCATGAGCCGACGGCAATGTAGTACCTGCGAAGGTAGCCGTCTTCGTCCGGAGTCCTCCGCGGTTCTTTTCAACGGCCACTCTCTTATCGAACTTCTGGGTTGGCCGGTACATAAGGCCCAGGAATTTTTCGATGCGCTGGATCTTGTCGGACAACGCGCTGTCATCGGCGAGGAGCTGACCAAAGAGATATCCAACCGACTTCGGTTTCTCAGTAATGTGGGGTTGGGATACTTAACCCTCGATAGAACCGCCCACACTTTATCCGGCGGAGAAGCCCAGCGTATTCGCTTGGCCAGCCAACTGGGAAATGAGCTCACGGGGGTGACCTATATTCTCGACGAACCGAGTATTGGTCTTCATTCACGAGACAATAAAGCTCTAATTGAAACTCTCGAGCGGTTGCGCGATCTGGGAAATACGGTCGTCGTTGTGGAACACGACCGGGAGACCATCGAGGCAGCAGACCACCTGATTGATTTCGGTCCCGGGGCGGGTCGACATGGTGGGACGATCGTGTACAGCGGACCTCCAAAGAAGATCAGCACGTCGAAGTCCAGCATCACAGGGGATTATCTGACGGGCAAACGAGAGATCGCTGTACCCACCACTCGTCGTTCTCCAGGGGGCTGGATACGGGTTCGGAATGCATCGCAGAACAACCTGAAAAACATCGATGTAGAGATTCCGTCGGGTTGTTTTGTTGTCTGTACGGGTGTATCGGGGGCAGGCAAAAGCACCCTCGTGAATCAGATTCTTGGCCCGGCTGCTGCGAATCATCTCCAACGTGGTAGCAAGAGGGTCGGGGCTCATGACGGGATTGATGGGTTGGAGCAATTCGATAAGGCCGTTGTGATCGATCAGAAACCAATTGGCAGAACGCCCCGTAGTAATCCGGCCACATATACGAAGGTGTTGGATCCGATTCGGAGTGTTTTTGCGCAAACGGTGGAGGCGCGTGCGGCCGGATACAAGCCAGGGCGTTTCTCGTTCAATGTGCGCGGCGGACGGTGTGAGTATTGTACCGGTGATGGCAGCCTGAAGGTCGAGATGCACTTTTTGGCCGATGTATGGGTGAACTGTCCGCGATGTAATGGTAGGCGCTTTAACGACGCCACCTTAAACGTGAAGTTCAAGGACCAGAGTATTGCCGATGTGTTGGAGATGCCGGTCGATAGTGCAGTAGAGGTCTTTGCGAACCATCCGAAGACCGCTCGAATTCTACAAACCCTACAGGACGTGGGGCTGGGGTATATAGCGTTGGGTCAGCCCTCTACGACCCTGTCTGGGGGGGAGGCCCAACGAATCAAGCTCTCCCGAGAGTTGGCGAAGAGGTCCACGGGTAAGACTCTTTATATTCTTGATGAGCCGACTACGGGTCTTCATTTCGACGATGTTGCGAAGCTTTTGACCGTGATACATCGTCTTGTGGATGGCGGTAATACGGTCGTGATGATTGAGCACCATACAGATGTCATATTGAACGCGGATTGGATCATCGATCTGGGCCCTGAAGGCGGAGAGTCGGGGGGGCGTGTGATCGCCGAGGGGCCGCCCGAAGAGATTATTCGTAATAAGAAAAGTTTTACGGGGCAGATTCTCGCCGAAGCCATGAAAGGTCGTAAACAGGGGAATTAATGGCGACGCTCGTTCTTGACCTAAGAGAACACGGAACCTAGCCTAAAGTAGCCATGTTTAGCTTCAGTACAACCTTCAGAGTCGTGTTCGCGGTGCTGTTTTTGTTTGGCTGTGTGGGAACACAAAAGCTGGAGCAGGGACTCGCTCCTTGTGAGGTTTCTGCGGATTGCCCAACACCGACAGAAGTCTGTAGTTTTGCGTTTTGCGTCAACGGGGGGTGCGTCTATCAGATTCTGGATGAACTCTGTGATCAGGACACAAACTCTGTGTCGATCCCTGATGAGGGAGTAGCACCTGGGGATGAAGGACAGACCCTGTCCGACACCTCTTCCCCTGAACTCTGTGCTGATGTTGGCTGTGACACCTCTACAGATGATCTTTGCCATTATACGACCTGTGATCTGGCAACCGGCACCTGTGTTCCTGTGTTCCAGAACGATGGACTAGCATGTGATGACGGAAACCCCTGCACCGAGTCCGAATGCAATGCAGGATCGTGCCTCGTTGTTTCGGACTGTGATGACGCGGATCCCTGTACGGACGATATCTGCCATGAGGTCTTGGGCTGCCAACACGAGCCCATAGACGAATGCCCCTGAAACATCCGGTCTGATGGGAAGGTCTAGATTGTTAATTTCGTAGGCGTGGGCTTCTTTTCAACTTGTACCTAACCCGTGGTTCTGGTAGACCGTGCTGCGGAGACAAATCTCTACGCGTATTGATTAGTTGGATAGGAGACATAATGAAACGCCTCGGTTCTGCATCTTTTATTGTTTTACTTACCCTGTTGGTTGGGTCTTTTGGACTAACCGCGTGTGGTGGTGCCTCGGACACGCCTGCTGATAATGGCAGCAACGGCCAGGACACTACGCAGGAAAATGACGTATGCCAGCCCGCATGTGACGGTAAGGTCTGCGGTGATGACGGATGTGGTGGCACCTGTGGCGACTGTACCGACGGCCAGGAGTGCTCTGCAGCCGGCCTCTGTGAGTCGACCTGTGTACCAGATTGCGGCGATAACGTATGTGGTGACGATGGCTGTGGCGGTTCGTGCGGCCTTTGCGCTGGTGAAGACGAAGTATGTGAAGAGGGGGCCTGCGTGGTACCACCTCCGACAAGCTGTCAGGACCCAAGCCAGATCGACATCACAACGCTTGGTATTACGCATCGTATCCATAAGTTCGGAATCGGTGGGTTTGATCCAGAGGTAGACGCGGTCTGTGATGAACTTACGGCGGGTAATGTAGATGCCGACCCCAACACCAGCTTCCCAGACGGTGTCTGTGAGAACGGTCTTGAGAACGCGCTTCTTGGCATTGTTGAGTTGGCGGCCTCTCTTGCTCAGACTGACCTTCGCGTGGAGCTCGCCA